>Ga0255183_1000472_pt1 | contig 15699 bp, 13 predicted proteins | sample Atl_UVDOM_RepB_8_FD_183638 | JGI IMG/M metagenome (GOLD analysis project Ga0255183, IMG submission 183638) | Freshwater microbial communities from Altamaha River, Georgia, United States - Atl_UVDOM_RepB_8d | ecosystem: Environmental > Aquatic > Freshwater > River | place: USA: Georgia...
TTGAACGCGTTGTCGAAATTGCAAGGTGAGGTGGTGTTGGATTTGTACGGTACCGCGTATGATGCGGGTTATTGGCAGGCATGCGAGGCCCTCATGGCCCAACTGCCAGAATCCGTTCAGGTGCGTTATCACGGTCCTTGCGATACCCACGAAGTACCCCAAAAATTGGCCGTGGCCCATGCCTTGTTGTTGCCCAGCGAGGGCGAAAACTATGGACATGCCATTGTAGAGAGTTTGGCTGAAGGTCGACCTGTGATCATATCCAAACACACACCGTGGCAGCAACTATCAGACCACTGCGCGGGCTGGGATGTATCCGCGGATGATTTGCCCCAAACGCTGCAGCGGCTGTTAGACTTGGGCCAAACAGAATACAATCAGTGGATGGATGGGGCAAAGCGTTACCATCAAACCCATATTCAAGGCTCACAGGATGCGGTCATTGAGGCCTACAGAGAATTATTTCAACGGGATGAAATGGCTGAAAACGCACTGTGACGGTGCATAAAAACAACATAAATGCACTCATGGAGTGCAAAAATTAGACATTCATGATTATTTTAGGAATCAACGCCTACCATGCCGATGCCTCGGCGGCCATATTGGTCAATGGCAAACTCATTGCAGCCACGGAAGAAGAGCGATTTACCCGCACCAAACACTGGGCCGGCTTTCCGCTGCAGGCCATTGCCTTTTGCTTGAAAGAGGCGGGGGTGGAATTGGAAGCGGTGAATTATATCAGCATCGGTCGGGATCCCAAAGCCAAATTCGCCAAGAAACTGGCGTTCATGCTGCAATCGCCGGTGTCGGTGTTGAACTATGCGCTGAATCGGTTGGGCAATGCCCGAAAAGTGGCCGGATTTGCGGAACAGTTGCAGGCACTGGCCCCGGGACTGTCGCTGTCCCAAATTCAAGCCAAAATTCAATCGGTAGAACATCACCGAAGTCACCTCGCTTCGGCTTTTTACCCGTCGCCGTTTGATGAAGCCGCCATATTGTCGATTGATGGGGCCGGTGATTTTACCACCACCATGTTGGCCGTGGGCAAGGGGACCCAAATTCAAGTGCTTGAGGACCTGGATTTCCCGCATTCGGTGGGGGTGTTTTACTCGGCCATGACGCAGCTCTTGGGATTTCCCTATTACGGCGATGAATACAAAGTGATGGGGCTGGCGCCCTACGGAGAGCCCAAATATGTGGAGGAACTGCGGGATGTCGTGAAGCTGATACCGGGTGGTTTGTTTGAGCTCAATTTGAGCTATTTTCAATCGCCCCACAAAGGCTATGTGTATTATTCAGACGACCATCTGCCCTTGGTTAAACCCTTGTACGGACCGGCGTTGGAAGCGTTGTTTGGAAAAGCACGAACCAAAGATGAGCCGCTGACGCAACATCACAAAGATTTGGCCGCCTCGGTGCAGCGCTATACCGAAGAAGTGATCTTCCATGTGTTGCGTTATTTGCATGAAAAGACAGGACTCACGCGGGTGTGTATTGCCGGTGGGGTGGCTCAGAATTCGGTGGCCAACGGGAAAATTACCCGAAACACGCCGTTTTCAGAGGTGTATATTCCCAGTGCCGGACATGATGCCGGCATTTCCATGGGCAGCGCCTATTGGGTGCACCATAGGGTGGCTAAACAACAGCGCAGCGAGGCAGTTTTCAACGCCAATACCGGGTCGCATTACAGCAATGCGTTCATCAAGGCCGAATGCGAGCGATTGGGATTGGCCTATCGGGAATTGCCGGATGAAGCGTTGTATGAAGAAGTGGTGGGCTGTTTAACGGATGGCGGCGTTGTGGGCTGGTTTAACGGTAGGGCGGAATTTGGTCCCCGAGCCTTGGGTGGCCGGTCGATCATCGCAGATCCCCGACGAAGCGATGCCAAAGATATTTTGAACGCGAAGATCAAGCGCAGGGAGAGTTTTAGGCCGTTTGCGCCCAGTATATTGAAAGAAGAGGTGCATGCCTGGTTTGAGTTGGATGAGCCGGTGCCATTCATGGAAAAAGTGTTTCCCATTCGGGTGGAGAAACGGGCAGAGATTCCGGCGGTAACGCATGCGGATGGGTCGGGCCGACTCCAAACGGTGGATGCGGGGGTATCGCCGCGGTACCATGGATTGATATCGGCATTTCACCGCGCAACGGGGGTGCCCATTTTGTTGAATACGTCGTTTAACGAGAACGAGCCCATCGTGAATGCACCGGCGGAGGCCATAGATTGTTATTTGCGGACCAGCATGGATATGTTGGTGATGGAGAACATTGTGGTGAGTCGACGCTAATTTTCAGAATTTGAATGTGTTAACGGAGCTGATGATCGGCTCCGTTTTTTATTTTAGGGGAGTGTGGGTCGGTTGTTCACCAAATTCTTGCACTGTATACCAAAGTGTTTGGATAAAAATGACGGACTTAGGGCAACGGTGATTGTAAATTTGCGGTCAATAATAAAAATTTTCCGCGTCACGAGCGACAAGCAAAAGCAAGGAAATTTGGTCCAATTATTGATAAAATCCATACATGAAGTTTTCCATCATCACGGCCAGTTACAACAGTTTAGACACGTTGGTTGGCGCGATGGAAAGTTTGTTCAAACAATCGTATCAAGATTTTGAGTGGGTGGTTGTAGATGGAAATTCTACGGACGGTACCCAAGCGTGGTTGGCGACGCAGACGGACGCAAGAATCCGGTATGTATCGGAGCCTGATTCAGGAATTTATGAGGCGTTGAATAAGGGATTGGCCCTATCTACGGGTGAGGTAGTGGGGTTTTTGCATGCCGATGATTTGTACGCGCACAGCGATGTTTTGTTGCATGTGGCGGCCACGTTTCAGCGCGATCTTTGTGATGGTGTGTATGGGGATTTGCAGTATGTGCGATCGGATGATACCACGCGCATTTTGCGTGATTGGCGGGGGAAGAAGTTTACTCTGTGGCGGTTAGAGCACGGTTGGATGCCGGCGCATCCTACGTTGTTTATCAAGCGTTGTTTGTATGTGGAGCACGGGGGCTTTGATTTGTCGTTCCGCATTGCGGCCGATTATGATTTCATGTTGCGGTTGATGAAGAAGGCGCAATACAAGTGGAGTTACCAGCCGGGTTTGATCACTTTGATGCGATGGGGCGGGGTAAGCAATCAGTGGGGCAACTGGATTTCGAAAAAGTGTGAGGATTGGCGGGCGATTCGCAAGAACAATCTGCGCTTTCCGGTGTTGGTGTTGATGTACAAGAATATCTCCAAGCTCAAGCAATTGCGCTACATTTCTCGTTAGTGCGATGGGGTTGAAACTCCCGATCACTCAGGTTAAACACGAAGGCGATTTCCCTAAGATTAGAGCGAGTAGGTTTGACCTTCAACGGCTTCGAGGGTATTCTTGAACACCGATTGCGCTTCATCGAGAAGGGGTTCGGCTTCGTTGTATCTAGCGCTAAAATGGCCGATGAGCAGTTGTTTGGCACGGGCAGCCGAGGCAATTTGCGCGGCTTGGAGAGCGGTGCTATGGTGTGTTTCAGCTGCGCGGTCTACGCGGTCGTGCAGAAAGGTGGCTTCATGATAAAGAAGATCTACCTCTTGTAGCAGGGGCACGAGATAGTCGGGATCGAAGATGGTATCGGTGATGTAGGCGTAGGTTCGGTTTTTGTAGCCGGCGGTTGACAGGGTTGCGTTGGGGATGATTTTGCCGGATGTGCTGTGGTAATCAGCGCCCATTTTGATGGATTCATAAAATTCCATGGGGACTTGATGTTGAACACAGGCGTCTACGTTGAGTTTGCGTTCAGGTCCTTTTTCGTGGATGAGGAATCCTGTGCAGGGTACGCGGTGTTTCAGGGGGACAGAAACTACGGCAAATTGATCGGTTTCGGCTACAGTTTCGATGTGCGATGTTTGGGTTGGAACGAAATGCAGCGGATAGGGTAGTACGGAATCGCTTTCGGTTAGCAATACTTCGATGATACTTTTGAGGGCAGGTGGCCCAACGATGGTGAGGGGGTCGATCCTACCGAAGAGCGCCATCGAAGTGATCAGGCCTGGCAAGCCGAAATAATGGTCGCCATGGAGATGCGTGATGAACACATGGGAGATTCGTTGGGTGCGAAGTCCGTACCGCGATAGCTGTCGCTGCGCGCCTTCGCCGCAATCGAGGAGAAAATAGTTGCCTTCTAGGCGCACGTATTGCGCACTTGGGTGTCGGTATTTGGTGGGCGTGGCCGACGAGGTTCCTAACACCGTGATTTCAAAGGCTTTGTTCATGTACCCAATTTCGCTACAACAGCCGAAGATACAGCATTTATCCCAATTTACGATGATACCGCCCGCGCCGCGCCGCTGCGGTTCCCTTGCGCCGCTGTGGTTCCCTTGCTTCGCTGCGGTTCCCTCGCTGGTTGAGCTCATTCGTTAATGAAATCGGTTGGGGTAGAAACCCGGCTGCGCAAAATTCAAAGGTTGATTGGGCGTGCAAAATTCTCTGAGAGTGAATTATTTATTCAGGTCGAATTACGAAACCCGGGCTGCTGAAATGTACGCTATTTGGGAACAAATAATTGCTTAAATCAATCAATTTCATTGAAAAATATTATTTTTAAACCGTTGATAATCAAGTATATAACTTTTTGCATTTGGTGTGTTTTACTCAAAAATTGGTCTGAAACGCTTCAAAATGAGGTTCGCAATAAGTGTACATTTCAATGGTCAAAAGATCTAATAAAAGTGTGTTTTAAAAATTCACTTCTGGAGAACGGAATTCTTGGCAAGCAAGAGCGTGGCGCCCACAAGGATCTGAAGTTGTGGACCGGTCGCGGAAATATCACTTTGGATTATTGGTTGTTCCAGCGCCTCAATGCAAGGAAGCGAAGTGACTTCGGGGTACGTAAATGGGGGGCTTCAAGTAACGGAATTTGAGTAACATGAGGGAACAGAATCGGGGTGCGCCTGTGGAACAGAATCGGGGTGCGCCTGTGGAACAGAATCGGGGTGCGTCTGAGAAATGGAAGCGAAGTGATTTCGGGGTACGTAAATGGGGGGCTTCAAGTAACGGAATTTGAGTAACATGAGGGAACAGAATCGGGGTGCGCCTGTGGAACAGAATCAGGGTATGTCTGAGAAACAGAATCTGGTTACGTCCTGGGAACAGAATCAGGGTACGTCTGAGGAACAGAATCAAGGTGCTTCCGAGAAACAGAAACGGAGCAACTTCGGGGTACGAAACTGGGGCTCCTGAACCCAATGATTGAATGATTCATTAAACACTTCGTTGAACCGTGCAAAACTCGCCCGCGCACGCGTGAGCACAGGCCGACATTCCCGCTTACTTTCGTTTATTGGATTATGGCTAGTAGGAAAAAAAATAAAGACCAACGTCCCGATTTTCTTCGTGGAGACCAGGATAAACTTGAAAAAATATCGGGGAAAGATGTTTGGTCGATTCTGACGTTGCAACACGAGCCAACCCGCAAAGTGTTTGGCTTTTTATTGGTTGTATTTTCCGCGGTCCTCGCCATCAGTTTCACTTCATTCTTCTTTTCTTGGAAGTTGGATCAGAGTTTAATGTCGGCCAGCGAAGATGGCCTTCACTACTACAACGGTGCTGCCAAAAATGCCATGGGATATTACGGCGCCAAATTGGCGTTTAAGTTTGTTCACAATGGTTTTGGCCTTGCGGCCTACGCACTGCTGCCCTACATCTTCTTGTCAGGACTTTATTTGTTGTTTGACTACCGCCCATTTTCTCTGCTTCGAATTGCAGTTCACACCGTATTGTTTGTCGTTTGGTTTTCTTTGTTCGCAGGATTCGCCTTGCGTTGGTGGCCGTTGTTGGGTGGGTCTTTTGGTTACTTCGGCAATCAACAATTGGAGTCGGCCATTGGCAGCGTGGGGGCGTTTTTCTTCTTAGCCGCCTTCGCGGTTATCTATTCGATTTTCTTCCTCAATGTAAATCCTTTCGCCAACATCAAAATGAAATACGGCGCCAACGGCGAATTGTTGGAAACCGAGTTGGATGAAGAAGAGTATGATGACGCGGATATTAATCCTGCTGCATGGGCATCCTCAAATGGGTCGCCGCTGCGCGGCGACCCATTTGATGGCCTCTCATCCAACAAGACCAACACTGATATCGTGGAGCCCTCTGGATTTGAAGCCAGTATACACGAAGATTTTGCCGTAGATCCATTGGATGAAGATGTGATTGATGTTGAACTGCGCGATGATACTCCGCCCTTGTCGGAAGCAGAACGAGACGCCCTCACCCAGATATCGCTCAAAACAGCCACGCCAACAGAGCCCGGAAAAGTGGTGAATCCCGCCCCACCCATCATCGAACGATTTGATGATTTTGTGGTCTCTCGCGGTCAAGAGGAAGAGGTGGATTTGACCATGGCGCCGGTGAATCAGGAGCCGAAGCCTTTTGGGATGGATGACAATCACGGGATGGACGAGAATCCTGGGATGGAGAGTCCCCGCGAAACAGAAAATCATCACGGTATCGAAGTGAACCATGGGGTGCTGGCAGAAGACCCTGATGCCGGTCCGGGTGCTGGAATCAACACCTTGCTGGGGGATGAAGATTTTCAGGTAGAGGTGATGGTGGATGAGACGGACGAAGAAGTGGATGAAAACACCGGCGACAATTCCATGGAACGCATGGGCATCGATACGGTCTATGACCCCACATTGGAACTGAGCAAGTACGTATTTCCAACCTTGGATCTGCTGCAAGAGCATGACGCCAAGAAGCAGGAAATCGACATGGAAGAAATCCAGCGAAGCAAAGACCTGATCATCCAAACGCTAGAAAATTACAAGATCGGCATAGCCAGTATCAAGGCCAGTGTAGGTCCCACCGTGACTTTGTACGAAATCGTACCTGCGCCCGGGGTTAAAATATCGAAGATCAAAAACCTGGAAGACGACATCGCTTTGAGTTTGGCGGCATTGGGAATACGCATTATCGCGCCCATTCCTGGAAAAGGAACCATTGGTATCGAAGTGCCGAACAAAAACCCAGAGATGGTGCCGATGCGGGGGGTGTTGGCCAGCAAGAAATTCCAAGACTGCGATTTCCAGTTGCCGGTCATTTTGGGTAAAACCATTTCGAACGAAATTTTCGTGGCCGATTTGGCAAAAATGCCTCACCTGTTGATGGCGGGTGCCACGGGTCAGGGTAAGTCGGTGGGTCTGAACAGCATACTGGTATCGTTGCTTTATAAAAAGCACCCAGCCTATGTGAAGTTTGTTTTGGTGGATCCCAAGAAAGTGGAACTCACGTTGTTCAACAAGATAGAGCGACATTTCTTGGCCAAGTTGCCGGGCGATGGCGAGGCGATTATTACCGACAATCACAAGGTTATCAATACGTTGAATAGTTTGTGTGTGGAGATGGACAATCGCTACAAATTGTTGCAAGATGCGTTGGTGCGGAACATCATCGAGTATAACAACAAGTTCTTGGCGCGGAAGCTAAATCCGAATGATGGACATCGATTCTTGCCCTACATCGTGGTCGTTATTGACGAGGTGGCGGATTTGATGATGACGGCCGGTAAGGAAATTGAAACGCCCATCGCGCGTTTGGCCCAGTTGGCAAGGGCCATCGGTATTCATTTGATTTTGGCGACGCAGCGACCCAGTGTGAACGTAATTACGGGGATGATTAAGGCAAACTTCCCGGCGCGTATCGCTTTTAGGGTGAGTTCTAAAATAGACTCCCGAACCATTTTGGACGGCAACGGAGCGGACCAGTTGATTGGTAGGGGTGATATGTTGTATAGTGGTGGCAACGAGGTCATTCGTTTGCAGTGTCCTTTCGTGGATACCCCGGAAGTCGAGCGAATCGTAGATTTCATTGGTGAGCAGCGGGCGTTCCCCACGGCCTATGTGTTGCCTGAGGTGAAAGAGGAGGGTGGTGTATTGGCGGGCGATGGCCTTGACTCGGGGGATTGGGATCCGATGTTTGAAGATGCGGCGCGGGTTGTGGTGTTGAATCAGGTGGGCAGTACAAGCATGATTCAGCGCAAGTTGAAGATTGGATATAACCGCGCAGGTCGATTGATGGACCAGTTAGAGGATGCGGGTATTGTTGGAGGGAACAACGGCAGTAAGGCCCGACAAGTTTTGATTACCGATGAGCACAGTTTGGAGCAATTTTTGAGTAATTTGCGATAGAATTTATTTGAATGAGTAATAGCAATAAAAAGGGGGGTTTAGCTCCATCGGTGCGCCAAGGTTTGCGCCGAGCGATGATGATGGTTTTTGGTTGGATGTCGGTGTTAGGATTGCAAGCCCAACAACAAAATGATCCCAAAGCCGAGGCGATCTTGAAAAAAGTGGCCGCGGTGTATCAATCGTATAGTACCATCAAGGCTGCGTTTACATTAACGACGACACCGGTGAGCGGACGTGCATCGGTGGAGAAGGGCAATGTATGGTTGAAGGGAAAGAAGTTTCGTTTGGATTATGCTTCGCAAGAGATTTATTGTAATTCACTGTTTACGTGGACCTACAGCAAGGATGATGCGGAGGTGACAAAGGAGAATTTCAAGTTGCGCGACAACAGCATTACGCCCAATGAGATATTCACCATTTACAACAAGGGGTTTCGCAGTAAGTATGAAGGTCCGATTGTGCGCAATGGCAAAAACTATGATGTCATTCAGTTGGTACCCAAGAACCCCGCGAATTACAGTTACGTAAAATTGGAGATTGACAAGTTAACCAACAAGATTCAGCGCGTAATTCAGCACTACAAGAACGGCACTGAGGTGGCCATTGAAGTGACATCGATGACGCCCAATACGGCGTTGGCTGATGCCTTTTTTGAGTGGAATGTGGCCGTTCACCCGGATGTGACATTGGTAGATTTGACCAAGAAGCGCAGGCCTTAAAAGGATTGTTACAGATAGATACAAAGAGAGGGGGCCGCAACGCGGCCCCCTCTCTTTGTATAGGCTTGCCACACGGGAATGAGAAGTTGTTTATTATTGAAAATTTCACCGTGTATTTGTACTCATTTGTACTGAATCGCTCCGCGCTTTGGTTCTAATATTACAACCATGTTAAAGCACTTCGAAAAGCAAAAAGAAGCCATTCAGTTGGAAAATCTCATTGGCACATTGCGTCAAAATTATTCGGGCGATTTTGATAAAATGATATTGGATACTGCGACGAAATTCAAGAGATCCGATGTTTTATTCTCTCGATTAAAATTTCAAAAAGCAGAGCGCAAAGTGTATGAGATTACGACGCCACTTTATGGTACTATAGCATCTGATGTAGAATCTCTGAAAAAATTGGCCAACGCTGCGGAAGAAAAAATAGCCATTCCCCACACTATTGGGTTGATTGAGAAGGTCATGAATACCTACAAAAGAACTCCAAATGAGTTAACGCCGAGTCAATACAATCCAGATTTATTGGTGTTCCCTCTCGATTTAAAAGGGGATCAAATTCATGAAAAGCAGCAAAATTATTTTCTCAGATCCTCATTCCAAGTTGCTGAGTGTGACTGTTGTTATGGTGTAGGGTTGATTGATTGTGATGATTCTGTGTGCGGAGGACGTCACAATTGGATTTGTGAGACTTGTGATGGTGATAAAACAGTTACTTGTGTTACGTGTGGCTCTGATGGTAAAGTCACCTGCTCCGACTGTCGTGGTAACGGGAGGATTAAATGTGGTTCATTATTAGGTTCAGGATTGGTAAGTGGTCTGGGTGGTGGAAGTATGGCTGGTTGCAATGGCAAAGGAAAGGTTACAACAACAGCTGGTAAATATGCAAATGGTCAGCCTAAATATGTTGAAAAGCAATGTTCCAAGTGCAGAGGAGCTGGGGATGTGGGTTGTAACACCTGTCGTCAAAAAGGAGAAGTTACCTGTTCGATTTGTGCAGGTCGTGGCAATGTGAGGTGCGAGGATTGTGCTGGAAAAGGGGATAAGACATGTACAAAATGTTACGGTGATAAAGCCCGCTATGGTAAAATAGATTGCCCAAAATGTGAGACCACGGGCCAAATGGTACAGATTGTTTTTGTTCAAACTATGGTAAGTCATGGGTCTAATGATTTGTTCATTGCACAAGGCGATGAAGTTGCAGTGGATCAATCTATTTTGTTGGAGCATGTTAGAAGTTTACCCCCCGGAAAGTTGATTTATCAATATGCGAATAAAGTGGTATTAAATGAAGAGCATGAATATTACGATTCATTGGTTCGTACACATGAGTCAGATTTGGGGCTGAGTCGAGAACATTTTCCAATATTAACGACCGAGCAGCTTGAATTAAAATGTATTCCTTGTGTAGAATTTGACTACACACATATTCTGTCAGGATTGTCTTTTTCAGCTCAATTGGTTGATTTCTGGGATTCGCCACAATTGGTCTTTTTGGGAGATCCAGAAAAATTGAAAGTTTCTGTAGGATCGTCTAGCCAATCAATAGGTAATTTCTTTGCGAAATTATTTGGAACGAAAAAATTCAAGTCCAAGGAAGATCGAAAGAAGGAAATTCAATTGATGATTTATCTGGCAAAAATAGATGGTCAAATTATTGAGGAGGAGAAGAAATTTTTAAGTGAACTCGTAGGCGGCATCAATGAGTTTACAAATGCTGACAAGAAATCCATGTTTTTATTACTCAATGCAAAGGAATTACCAGAGCTCAAGGATAAAGATCTCAAGTTTAGCTCAAGAAGTGTGGGTGAAGAAGTGCTTGTTCGATTAAATAATTTAGCTGCCGCAGATGGTAATGTTGATCCCGCAGAAAAACAGAAAATTGATGAATGGAAAGAGCGGATCTTGCTAGTCAATAAAAAGTAAGTTGAGAAAATGATCTATTTAGTCATTTCTTTTCTGTTTGGGTTAATTTCATTTTTCATTACTTGGAAGGTCTCTAATTTTTTCATTTCAAATCGTCAAAGATATATTAACAGTGCATTTGGAATACTGTTGTTGAAATTGGGAATGTGTCTTACGGTGGCGAGCTACACGGGTGTTTGGGTGTATTTTTTAATGGAATCATATTTATAGTAAGAATTATGGTAAATAATGATCATTATACAAATAGGAAAATTATCATTGATAAAGAAAATCCTAGTGATCAACGGAAGCATCGTTTGCTCAACGATTCGAGTAAAGGGCGCCATGTAGATTTGTTCCGCCGATTCCGTTTTTTTAATGAGAATAAAATAGGAAAGAATCTTCAACCTCACGTCAACAGCGAGGATAATAATATCGGATGGACGGTTTTCTTGGCTCTATTTATTCTATCGTCGATATTATTTATTTGGTATTCAAAGAAGAATGAAATATTTCGAAATGAAGAAGCAGTGAAATTACACTTGACTCTTGAGCGACGAGTCAATGAAATTGATCTATTAATTTTACGCCAAGATTATATAAGAGCCTTAACAATGGCCGGTACATTAATTCACCCGCACCATGAATTGTATAAAGCAAAGTCTGAAGGTGGAATAGATTTATCCAAAGGTGATTTATTTGCAGATCAGGTTTACTTTGATACTTACTGGGACCATGTTAGAGATTCAGTGAAAACAGTGATTAAACTTAAATTGACAAATACTTCAGATTAATGCACTAACATTACAACCTATGCCATCTGGAGTTGGATTGTTTTCTAAGGAAATTGAACAATTGAGGCGGGAAATTAACCGCTGTTTCAATGTATATCCCAATGACACACTGACCTGTATAGAGCTGTCCAGTATTATTTTCAAAGAGTTAGGAAAAAGAATTAGTTACAATACTTTAAGACGCGTGTTTGGCGTGGTGTCCTATTCAGGTAATCCAAGTCTATATACACTGAATACACTAGCCGCTCTTCTAGAATATAAATCATGGTCTAATTTTACTCAAGGGTTGCAACAAAGAGACAATGAACGATTTCTAATAAAAAACCATGTTCTAACGCAATATGGGATTTATAGTAATGATTGGCTGGTGGAATTTGTGTCTGGTTTAAAGCGCATCCGTTGGCAAGATTCCTATCAGTTAAAATCGTTGGTGCATGCGGCTGTGGTAAATCGAAATCGAGATTTAATGCTGTCATTGACAGATTTGCCAGTATCTACTGAGGATAACCTATCCATGCAACGATTATATATGTCGTTTGAATCTGTTATTTGGGAGGCCATGAAGTCGGGTCAGGATTTTTGGTCTTGGGTGGGTGAGATTTTGATTCAACGACCCTTATTTAGGATCGTGATCCTGGAGTATTATGTGAATGAATCGTCATTGAATGGATATTTTGGTTATTGGTTGAATTTGCCGTATCAGGATACCACGGAAGAATTTGATGTATTTAGGCAATTGTTAAATGGGCAGTTAGAATTCGAGCAGGGAACGAACAACCCGATGTTCAAAGTTTGGATTCAAGGGTTGATTGAAAATGGGGCTTGGACGAGATTCCATCCCATCATACGAGGAAGAATCGCCGCTTGGGCGGTGCTATTTCGATTGGATGAAAGTTCGCTACTTGAAATCATGTGTGACCATTGTGAAAATTGGTATGCAAAAGCAGCGTTTACCACGTTTTTTTATCGACTCTATTGGACATTTGGTGAACTGACTGTATTTGACTCTTGGAATTGGCATGGGGAAATCCCCAAGCAGGGCATGCTAAATACCTTTGAATATAGTCAATGGAATAATTATTTGGTGATCCAGTCGGTGATCGCACGGCTACAGAATGACCCAAAAACTTGTAAACAATTGCTCAGTCAAATAGATCCATATTTGTTTGCTTTGGACTATTTTCAATGGTTTGAGGATCAATACGCTCAGTGCAAGAGCTTTGTGTCAGAATACCAAGAACATAGCTAAAATTGTGAGAAGTGCTCCGGTCCAGTGGATGGGCTTCATTGACTCATTAAATAGAAAATGGCTGGCTGTTAATAGGCCTATTTCGGAGAAACCAGAAAATGCCAACATGGCAATTGGGCTTACCCCGTATCGCGCGAATCCGTTGCCTAAAACGCCCAATACCAACAAGGTAACCAAAATGATATATTGGGCTGGTTTGGGTCGAGAATACTGAATGTTGTTTTTCCAATCAGGCTTTCCAGCAATGAATAAAATTGTTGAGCCAATCGCAATAACTACTTCCATAGATGTGGCAAAAAAAAGCGGAGAAGAGGAACGTATTAAAGGTTGTGAAAGTGGGTAGCTGATGCCCCAGCAAACAACTGTGATGAGTAACCAAGCCCATCCTGAACGATTTTGAATGGAGTGTTGATTTTGGTAGATCAACGACAAACCCACCATGCCCGTTACAATCCCAACCAATTGCTGCCAAGTTACGGGGATGGTTAAGTAAAAATGACTAACACCAAGTGCTACTAAATTTAATGTAGTAAAGGGGATTACTGCGTACAAGGGCAAGGATTTAATGGCTTTAATGAAGCCCAGGATTCCAATAAAACCAGTAATCAAAGTGAAGGACCATAGTCGTTTTTGTAAAATCATTTGGGCTATGAAAGCCTCGATCTCATGGTGCGAATACCATGAAAAAACCATAATGACGAGAATGAATGATGACGCCAAAGAGCGCCACCAAATGAGTGAAAGCCAATGGGTGTTGGCTAAGTAAAATCGGATAAATAAATTGCTACAGGCAAAAACGACACTGGTAAATATTGCCCAAATCATCTGTGTGAACTTGGGTTAATTTACCATCAATTATGCGGGCATTCTGCCCAACACTTCTGCCATTTTCTGTCCGATTTCTGCGGGAGAAGCAACTACATGGATGCCACACTCAGCCATGATGGCCATTTTTGCAGCAGCCGTATCGTCTTTTCCACCTACGATCGCACCAGCGTGACCCATACGTCGGCCTGCGGGAGCGGTCTGACCTGCGATGAAGCCAACCACGGGCTTTGTGCCATGTTCTTTGATCCAGCGGGCGGCTTCGGCTTCCATGCCACCACCGATTTCACCGATCATTACAATGCCTTCGGTTTCAGGGTCGTTCATGAACAGTTCCACGGCTTCTTTGGTGGTAGTTCCAATGATAGGATCTCCACCGATACCAATGGCTGTGCTTTGTCCCAATCCCAATTTGGTCAACTGGTCTACGGCTTCGTAGGTAAGGGTTCCTGATTTTGATACGACACCAATGGTTCCTTTTTTGAAGATGAAACCGGGCATGATGCCGATTTTCGCTTCGCCTGGGGTAATGATACCTGGGCAGTTTGGTCCGATCAATGTGCAATTAAATCCTTTGATATACTCACGCACCTTTACCATGTCTTTGGTGGGGATGCCTTCTGTGATACAAACGATAACACCAATGCCGGCTTCGGCTGATTCCATGATGGCGTCTGCCGCAAATGCGGGAGGTACAAAGATGATACTCACGTTGGCTTGTGCTTCGCGAACGGCGTCTTGTACGCTGTTAAATACAGGGCGATCGAGGTGAGTACTTCCACCTTTTCCAGGAGTTACACCACCCACTACGTTGGTTCCGTACTCGATCATTTGCTGTGCGTGAAAAGTGCCTTCGTTTCCGGTGAAACCTTGAACGATTACGCGGGAATCTTTGTTAACCAGTATACTCATAGTTTTATTGCTGCGCGAAAATAACACAGAAGGGATGAAACCCAATGGAATGGCAGCGATTATTTCGCTACTGCTTCGGTAATTTCTGGACCCATGGGCTTCACGCCAGAGGGGTAGTAGGCCACGAGTTGTCCTTGTTCGTTGATCAGGAATTTATTGAAATTCCAACCTACGGTAGCATCGAGGGCGCCATTTTCGGATTTGTTGCACAACCAACGATACAGGGGATGTTGGCCGCTGCCTTTGACATCCAACTTTTCGCTGATGGGGAAGGTGACGCCATAGTTTTTCTGGCAGAAAGAGGCAATTTCCTCTGCGCCGCCGGGTTCTTGTTCCATGAATTGGTTGCAAGGACATCCGATAATCACGAGTTTGTCAGCAAATTTCTCTTGCAGTTGTTGAAGTTCGGCGTATTGGGGGGTGTAACCGCATTTGGAAGCGGTATTCACGATCAAAATCTTTTTGCCCTTGTAGGCAGCCAAGCTGAGCGTGGTTGTGCCATCCAACGATTTCAATGGGATATCGTAGATGCTTTTGGAGGCAGTGCCTACTTGCGTTGGGTCGATGGTTTTCGTTTTACCAAAAACGCAGGCTGTAATTAATGAGCCGATGGCGGCGGCGATGGATGCAAATTTTATAATTCTCACAACAGTAAAACAAAGTTACGGATAGTTGGTTTGATTGCGTATTTGCGAAAATTGCCAAAGGATTCAATTCAAGGGTGATTATCGCCAAACTATTTTGGTTAATTTCGTGGAATGCGATTGAAGGATTCAAAAGTATGGTTGGTTGGAATGGGTGCTTTCCTGTTAACAATGGGTGCCATCGTTTCATGTGACGAAGAATTGCCTCCGGTGATCATGACAGAGGAGGAAAAACCCTTGTTGGATACATTCTACGTAGGTTCCGTGCCTTCGGCCGCACCGAAGAAAGTTCTTTTGTTTGATGTAACCGGCGTTCGGTGTAATAACTGTCCCAAGGCCGCTGCTTTAGCGAAAAATCTCGCCGCCAGCAATGCAGGTCGTCTAGAAGTAGTGGCATTATACCCCAAAACCCCCATGAGTTTAACCTATCCTTGGGCGGGATTTGATACCATGAGTACAGTGGAGGCCGATCAAATTGCAACAGCC
>Ga0255183_1000475_pt1 | contig 15633 bp, 10 predicted proteins | sample Atl_UVDOM_RepB_8_FD_183638 | JGI IMG/M metagenome (GOLD analysis project Ga0255183, IMG submission 183638) | Freshwater microbial communities from Altamaha River, Georgia, United States - Atl_UVDOM_RepB_8d | ecosystem: Environmental > Aquatic > Freshwater > River | place: USA: Georgia...
TCATTGAAGTTTTGACTCTCATGATGATTAAAGAATAAGCCGACTCCTTGAGTCCTCTTCATATAGCGAATCTCATTTTTTAAAATATTTTCTCTCCAAGGGTGATTTCTCCATTCATAAAGAGAAAGTGCACGTACAGACTCACTTAGCTTCACCAGTAGCCCAAGGTCTGCTCCGTAGGCGAGTTTTAGTTTATGAAATTTTTCACTCACATAACTTGATTCAAAAGAGGCTAGAAGAAAAGGAGAAATATTTTTAATTTGATAGCTATAGCCATACCCCGCTATCATCCCTGTACTTGTTAAGCCCTGAAGCCCTTTTTGGAAAGTTTGCCATTGGCCAAATTTTAATTTCCATGAAAAAGATTTTGAGTACTCATCGAAAGATCCTACCGAGTAATAATCGGCGATACTAAAGTCTGTGAGGTTTATTTTTCTTCCATCAGTGATAGTTTTAAAACTAAACATCTCAACACGTGCATTGTTCATATAGGCATGTTGGTCGTCTAGAAAATCATGAAAAGCGAAACGATAATTCAGATTGAGGAATTGATGATCGCCCAAGGATAATCCTCCGAGTGTGACCCTACCGGATGAGTGCCCTTCGTGTGGTTTTTCCAATTCTTTTTGCGAGAATTGAAGGTTAGGACTTTGGAGAGGAATTTGCGCTCTTTTTAAGAGCAAATCTCGTTTAAAATCAAAGATTTCTTTTTTCTCTTGAAGAATATCCTCAGCAAATTTGTAGTCCACATAGCTAATGGCCGTATCATAAACCTTCATCTTCCTTTCTGGAGTAAGCTGATGAAGAGGATCTTTCTTATTGAGTAATCGATTCATTTCAGCTTTCTCTGTTCTACTAAGCTCATCAAGTTGATGATAGAACTGAGTACTCGCGGATGCTCTAAAAGTGATGTTCTTCACAATTTTTTGATCAACAACGACCTTTAAAGTGTCAGAGGGAATGATGTAGCGATCAGGAAGATGAGAAACAAGATTCAAGCCTGGTCTGACGGCCTCTAGGATCATAAGAGCATGGTATGAGCAATTTTCGGTTAAGAAATAATACCGAAAACCTCCCTGATCTAATTCCCAGATATGTCTTACCATTTGATCGATTTCTTTTTGATTAAAGTCTAAATGATAGGTCCAAAGATCTCTTGATTCAAAATCATTATACTCACGGACTTTATAATAATAAGGGATAGCGTTGTAGGTTCCCGTGAAATAACCCGTAAAAGCACCGAGCACAAACACAATCGGATTCGCCCTACCAGTATCAGCTCCGTAATTTATACCCGTATCAAGTAACTCGGAGACTTTCTCACCTTTACCAAGTCTTAAAAAAGTATGACCGAAACTAGAGGCTGGATTGTTTAAATAGTAGGAAGAAAAAACTAACGAAACAGTCTTTGCTTTAAGGCCTTCCTTAAAAGTATTAAATTTGCCGCATGTGATTTGAGGTAATTTTAAATCGGGTATCTTTCTTTTTAAAAAGTCTACTCGTGCTGGAAAACGGCACAGAGGGTGTTGATCAGAGTTAGAGAATTGATTTCGTTGAGCTTGATCTTTAAAAGCTTCAAATTCCAATTGAGGATGAGTTTTACCCTCTGGATGAATAAAAAAATTTGGACTGTCTGCTTCAGACTCATAGGCGCCGAGGAGAGTTTTTTTATAGCGAAGAAGTTTGATCCACTCGGTATCTTTCCAAGCTTCTGCCTGGATCAGAGATGAAAAAAAAAGGCCCCCCAAAAGGAGGGCCGTCGATAGAAAATTAAAGAACATGATAACAAGAAGAATGTAATGTCTTGTTATCTGTGATCGTATTGTTGATGTTAATCATCATACGAGTTGCATCTGACTTTGAAGACGCGATTGAGGCAAAATCAGCTTGAACGGCTTTACCAAATTTAGCTGAATCACAACCGTAGAAAGAGGCAAGTGCCTGAAGAGAATCTCCATTTCCTTTTGCCATGTCTGTAACAACACTTTCATAGTTCGTTTCAATGAAGTTTTTAATCTTCACAAAGCGAGATGTCGCAGAACCACAGTTTGATGTCCCTGAAGAAATCGCAAATGTTTGAGAACCCGTACCGTTTAATGTCGCCACGATGATTTGATTATCATTTTTTTGAAGAAGCATAGTCCCTAAACCGCAACCAGCGTCAGAGAAATTTCTAGCAAAAGCTGAGAAAGAAGCAAAAAGAGCAAGTGTTAAAAAATATTTCATGGGTTCATCCTTATAGTTGGCAGTTTTCTGCAAGGTAGTTATCAGAAGCAATAACGTCATACATATTGTTTGTCACAGAATGGATAGAGTTTTGCTGATAAATAGTTGAATATCTAGATTGAAGTTTTGTCCCAAGATATTGAGCGTCTTTACAACCAACGATTTGGCTAAGAGCGAGGATCGTTTCTCCGTTTTGTTTAGCAATATCAACCGCAAGTGCCTCGTTGTTAGCACTGATGAACATGTTCATATTTTTTTTAACTTCAGCCGTTTTAAGATTTAATTGTGGTGAACAATTCAGAGTTCCTGATGACATCGCAAAAGTTTGGTTCCACGATGAACCATTCGTAGTAGCAGCTAAAACTTGGTGCTCTCTTGTGTTCTGGTTACCAAATAACATTGATCCTAAACCGCATCCTGCGACACCGTAATTTCCAGCAGCGAAGACTGGAGTTGCCATAAGGGCAATTAAAACGAAAAGTGATTTCAAAAGTTCCTCCTTAGAAATCGTTAGTAAAATGATGAATTGAGATTAACATGTGGCCATCACCAATCAAAGTCTAAAAATCCTAAGATTCTTAAACTTTGACTGATTAAAATTGTCGACTAATTAGATTTTGGCAGATTGATGAGCTTTGAGAATCATCTGACAGAGGTCTCCTGGCGTTGAGTTCCTGAGTTGAGCGGCAGGCACTCGATCAGGAATAATCTCTGGAAGTTTTTTCGTGATCTTTTCACTTACCATAGGAGTCTTGTTGGCAGACACTTCATCCACTCGATCGATGGGAGTGAAGTGTGGAACGGTCTTAAGCACCTCAGGATGATCAGTGATGAGTTTAAGAATTGTTTCAACTACTCCAGAGAACTTATCAAGTTCTGCTTTTGTGTAAGATTCTGTCGGCTCAAACATCAATCCGTACTGCTCAGGGAAAGCTACTGTTGGGGCGTGAAAGCCGAAATCCAAAAAGAGTTTTCCGATTCTTGCGATCGTATTCGCTTTCGGCGTTCCAGAAGCTTCAATGTTTTTAAATGTTTCAGGTGAAAGAGTGAGAATAAACTCGTGCATCCGAGGAGAGCTTGTCTCAATAGAAGGAAGGGTTGGGTAGAGTTTCGAGAGTTTTTCTTGCAGGTAGCGTGCACTTAAAACTGCAACCTGGCTCATTTGTTTCACACCAATATTTCCGAGCGCCTTGATATAAGTGTAGGCACGGATCTTGTGAGCGAAGTTTCCATAGTGGCGATGAAATCTTCCAATGCTTTTCGGAGTTTTAAATGTTTCAAATCCATGATTTGTTTTTCTAACTTGAATACCCGGAAGATAATCAACAAGTCGATGAGAGACTGCGACCATCCCATCTCCTGGACCACCACCTCCATGAGGAATCGTCCATGTTTTATGAAGATTATTGTGAACGGCATCGACACCAAGAGCATTAAGATCAACCACTCCCGCCACGGCGTTCATGTTAGCTCCATCCATGTACACAAGTCCCCCTGCTGCATGAATGAGATCACTCATTTCTTTAAAGCGAGATTCAAAAATCCCGGCCGTATTTGGATTCGTCACCATGATCCCCGCCACCGATTTTCCATTCAATGTTAGAAACTCGCGGATTTGATCGAGGTTAATTTCTCCGTTAGGAAGGGCTTCAACGGTGTGGATATCATACCCGGCCATCGTGGCGGTCGCGGGGTTTGTCCCGTGAGCAGATCTTGGGATAATGATGATACGGCGCTGTTGATCTTCACCTCTATCGCGGTGGTAGCCTTGGAAAAGTTTTAATCCAACGAGTTCTCCTTGAGCTCCGGCGACAGGTTCAGTTGTGACTCCTGGAAGTCCTGTAATCGCCTTAAACATTTCTTGAATTTCATAGAGAACTTCAAGACAACCTTGCACATCTGACTCTGGAGCTTCTGGATGCGCCATGGTGAATGACGGAAGAGAGGCAGCGTAGTCATTGATATGAGGATTATATTTCATGGTACAAGAGCCAAGAGGGTAAATCCCTTCATCGGGTGATAAATTCTGAGTCCCTAGTTTTTGATAGTAACTTAAAAGCTCATCAAAACTAAATTGTGGAATTTCTGGAGCAGTTGTTCTCAAAAAGATCGAAGGAATCTCTGTTGCTTTCATCGGAGCTTTCTTCGTCGTAAAATATTTTGAAAGGAAGGTATTCAGTGAGCTCAAATCTTCATTTGATTGACAATCATTGAAGCTCACAAGAATTAATTCATCTTTTATACCTGCATGACGACCAGTGATATTCACGCCAAGGTGAATACCTGCCAAAGAAGCTTCCTTGAGGAGTTTTTTAGCATCACTGACTTTGATCGTGATTTCGTTCATGAAAGGAGTTTGTGCAAATTTTAACTCAATTCCTTCATAGCTTGTGAGTATCTCAAGCCCCATGAGCGCATTTTGACGAGCTTTTTTAATCGAGGCTTCAAAGCCCTCGTCCCCACGTCTGAGCATGGCTGCGCCGGCGATGGTAGCGACAAAAGATTGGTTTGAGCAAATGTTTGACGTCGCTTTCTCTCGACGAATGTGCTGCTCTCTTGTTGAAAGGATAAGTGCCTTACACTCTCTGCCTTGAGAGTCGAGTGCCTTACCAACGTATCTTCCGGCCGTTGATCGAATAGAGTTTTTATCTTGGTCATTGTAACGGATACCAAAGATCCCAAGACCAGGACCACCGAAGTTAGCGTTGATCGCAAGGTGCTGACCTTCTGCTACGATCATATCAGCGCCTTTTTTTCCAAAGTGAATAGGAGCCTTGAGGCCACCTTTTCCTAGGAGCATGGGATCAACCACAGCAATAGACTTAATTCCGGCTTCAGCACAAATATCTGCTAAAGCATCAACGTCCTCAAGTGTCCCCATGTTTGTGATTTGAGGAAAAGCAAAAGCCGCGAGGCCAGTGCTTTCACTTAAAAGTTTCTTGAGTTGAGCTTGGTCAATTTTCCCTGTGTTTGCATCGATGGGAGCAAAAAGAAGTTTTAAATCTGTATCGATCGCGTGAGTTTTAATCACCTCAATATCTGCCGGATAAAGTGTTTCAGCTAAAATCACAGTGGATGAGTTTTTAACGAGACGTAGGGAACAGTTAAGAGCTTCAAAAAGACAAGTGGAGCGATCATACAAAGAAGCATTGATCGCTTCAAAGCCTGTGAGTTGAGAAATAAGAGATTGGTAGATCCAAAGAGTTTGCAGAGTTCCCTGTGATCTCTCTGGCTGATAGGGAGTATAGGCGGTGGTGAGACCACGGATACCACAAATTGGACCGACGACATCCATCTGTTGATAGACTTGAAGCCCGTCGCCAAGGAAAGAAATTGCTTTTTTATTTTTAAAAGAGAGTTCATTTACATGATCAATGAGATGCTGATACTCCATGGGAGCAGGAAGTTGGGGGAGTCTCATCTTGAGGTTATCATCAATGTGAGCATAAAGATCATCAAGAGATTTTAAGTTCAGGCTCAAGAGCATTTCTTTTTGATCCTGTTCATTCGCGCCAATATAAAAAGGCCGCACCTCGCGCTCTAGTTTTTTTGGATCGAATCCCAGTTCAGTATTTTTATTCATAAATGTTCCTCTGCATGATATAGTCGATTTTTTATTAGTATCGTAGGCTTAAACATAAACTTTGTTAAGAAAGAAAAGTGACAGATTTATGACAGTTCTCATTCGAGAAAAGAATGTTTTTTCATCTGAAGAACTTGATGATATTCAAGAATTAGAAAGTCACGTGCTTCTCCAGGGCCAAGAGGTAAGTTTTCTGTGGAAAAACAATCAGTATTGGCTTTTTTCACATAATCCCAAAGAAAAACCCATTAGTGTTGAGATCGATGCTGAGATTGAAAATCACTTAGATTTTTTTAAGAAATCATCTCTTTACCACGAGCTTATGGCCAAGGCAGTGGGGGTAAAGCCACAGTTTCGCCCTGAAGTTTTTGATTTGACGGCGGGTCTCTTAGGAGATTCTCTTAAGCTTGTTGCAATGGGCTGTAAGGTTAGGGCTTACGAGAGAAATCCCATCGTTCATTTTCTTTTAAAGTATGCCTTAAAAAATGCCTCCCATCCTTTGATAAAAAACTTAGAACTCGTCTATGAGGATGCGTCTAACGCTCTTAGTAGAATTCGGGAACATCACGTTGTTTTTTATGACCCAATGTTTGAAGATTTTAATGATAAAGCTGCTCCCAAAAAAGAGATGCGTATATTTCGAAGCGTTGTGGGGGTTGATCCTGACTCAAAAATTCTCGTAACTAAAATTTTAGAAAAAAAAGTCAAAAGACTTGTTATAAAAAGACCAAGACATTCAGTGGAATTAATTGAAAAAGAGGCGACAAAATATTTAGGAAAATCTATTCGATATGATGTGTATTTTTCAGTTTAACTGGCATAAAGTGGATGTTCTAAAACGGATAAGGATATTTTAATGAAACAATATGATGTTTATGGAATTGGAAACGCTCTGGTGGACATGGAATTTGAAGTCCATGATCAGTTTTTTCTGTCCCAAAAAATTGATAAGGGACTCATGACACTTGTCGATGAAAAAAGACAAAATGAACTGCTAGAAGCCCTGGGAACTGCCCCTCTTAAGCAACAATGTGGTGGCTCTGCCGCGAATACGATGATTGCTGTATCTCAGCTTGGAGGAAAAAGTTTTTACTCTTGTAAAGTAGCGAGAGATCCTATCGGAAATTTTTATTTTCAAGATCTTCTTGAACAAGGGGTGGATTCAAATCTTAAAACTCAAGAACGAGAAGAAGGTGTCACTGGTAAATGTTTAGTTATGGTGACGAAAGATGCCGAAAGAACGATGAATACATTCCTTGGAATCACGTCGACTTTAAGTAAGCATGAAGTTGTTCCAGAGGGAATAAAAAATGCCAAGTATCTTTATATTGAAGGCTATCTCGTTGCTTCTCCTACAGGAAAAGATGCTGCCGTCCATGCGAGGAAATTAGCACAAGTTCATGGAGTCAAAACGTCTCTGACATTTTCTGATGTGAATATGGTGAATTTCTTTAGAGAGAGTCTTTTAGAAATCATTGGTGATGGTCTTGATCTTATTTTTTGCAATGAAATCGAAGCTCAGGCTTTCACAGGTGAGACGGATGAAGCTAAAATAATTCAAAAATTAAAGCTTGTAGCCAAGACCTTCGTCATGACTCTTGGTGAAAGAGGAGCGATTGTTTTTGATGGAAAAGAAATTCTTCGCTTAGGAGCTCAGAAAATTAAGCCCGTTGACTCAAACGGAGCAGGGGATATGTATGCAGGAGCTTTCCTCTATGCCATCACAAATGGAGCAAGCTTTGAGAAAGCAGGAGAACTTGCGGGAATAGCTGCTGCCAAAGTCGTCTCTCAGTATGGCCCTCGATTAAAAAAAGATGAAGTATTAACGATTAAACATAAAGTACTAGGATAAAAATTATGGCCGATTACATGTTGATAAAAAAAGTCTTTGCCAACAAACCAATTGATCAAATGATTAAAGTCAGAGGATGGGTCAAATCTTTGAGACAAAGTAAAAAGTTTTCCTTCATGGTTTTAAATGATGGAACGACTCAAAGCGATCTTCAAATTATCATCGATGCAACTTTAGATAATTATGAGGCTGCGTCTAAATTGACTTTAGGCTCTTCGGTAGAGATTGAAGGTCTTATCGTCGCTTCTCAAGGTAAGCAACCCTTAGAGATGCAGGCAAAAAAAGTTCATATCTATTGCCAGAACTCTGAGGATTATCCTCTTCAGAAAAAAGAAACGTCTCTTGAATACTTACGAGAAATCGCTCACCTTCGCTCAAGAACAAATACATTTTCAGCGGTTTTTCGTCTGAGGCACGTTCTTGCTCAGGCGACACATGAGTTTTTCACGAAAGAAGATTTTACTTACTTACATACACCTATTATCACGGCATCAGATGCAGAAGGTGCCGGAGAGATGTTCCGTCTTTCGACTTTAAATCTTGATAAGCTTCCGAGAAATGATAAGGGAGCGATCGATTTTACGAAAGATTATTTTGGTAGAGAAACCTTCCTTTCAGTCTCAGGTCAACTCGAGGCAGAGACCTTTGCCGTCGGTGGACTTGGGAGAGTTTATACTTTTGGGCCAACTTTTAGATCAGAAAATTCAAATACGGCGAGACACTTATCTGAGTTTTGGATGGTGGAACCTGAGGCTGCTTTTAATAATCTTGAAGATAATGCCAAGCTTGCTACAGGTTACGTCAAACATTTAATCTCTCGGGCCATGAGTGATGCTGGCGCAGAACTAGAGTTCCTAAGTTCTCGGTATGCTCCAGAAAATCTAAAAGTTCTCGAACATGTTTTAAATTCACCATTTGAAACAGTAACCTATACAGACGCGATTACGATACTTCAGGCTGCAAGTCAGACACATAAGTTTGATTTTCCAGTCACTTGGGGAATGGATCTTCAGACGGAGCACGAGAGATTTCTTGCTGAAGTACACTTTAAACGTCCAACGATTGTGACTGACTACCCTAAAGACATTAAAGCTTTTTATATGAAGCAGAACCCTGATGGAAAAACCGTTCGTGCGATGGATGTTCTTGTTCCAGGTGTGGGAGAGTTGATCGGAGGTTCACAACGTGAGGAGAACTACGATCTTCTTGTGAAAAGAATGCAAGAAATGAAAATGGATGTTGATAACTACTGGTGGTATCTTGATCTAAGAAAATACGGCTCAGTTCCTCATGCGGGTTTTGGCCTTGGATTTGAGCGTGCCGTTATGTATATTTCTGGCATGAGTAATATCAGAGATGTAATCCCGTTCCCTCGAACACCAAAAAGTGCTGAGTTTTAAAGTTTAAAATCTCGACAAGGATTTGGTTGAGAAGCCGTCTCCTTTGAGATCTTTTCATAGTTTTGTGTGTAAAGCTCTTGAAAGCCTCGGGAGACTTCAATAGATTTTTCCCAAGATTCTTTTTGAAGTTTTGAAACTCTGGAGAAAATTTTATCAAAATTTTTAAGATCAGGGTATTTGATAAGATAATCAGCTTTTTTTAGTTTTAAGCTCTGGAGTGACTTCATATACACTTCATTCCAGATTTTATGATCTGACGAGAGACTTGAGTGCTCGTTCTCTGCTCTTAAAATTTCCTTATCCACATCAAGCATCATCATTTGAGAAACGCTCCAAGTGTTACAATACTTATCGTCCGTAAGGTAAACTTTGTATTTTTGAGCGATCTCAGCTCGTGAAAAACAAAGACTAATCTTTTCTGTCTTTTTTGGAAGAGTCATTTTGATGATTTCATCCTGCGTTTCTTTAAGGAGCTGATGATAAGCTTTGAGCTTATCTTTAAATGAATTAAAGTTTGGGCCGAAGAAGAAACCTCGATTAAGGTCACGTTTCAGATCATCGGCAAAGCCAATAAGCTTCATCATAGATTCGTCACTGATTGAGCAGCTTTTTTTCTCTAGGTCTTTCTCAAAAAGTCCCCGAAGTTTATCCGTTCCGATTTCATCATCCGAGTAATAAAGGTAGGGAGAGAGAAGAGCGTAGTATTTTTCAAATAGCTCTTTACCGGCTTTGGTAGAAATCATTGGAAAGCTTGATTCATTTCTATCAACAAATGTTTTAAGGTACGCTTCTTCGAGATTCTTACTCTTTTTAAGATTATTAGTGAATCTATCGGCAAAGCTATTATAACCAAAATGATCAGGTCCCGTGGCAGAGATGATACAGGTTGAGGGTTTTGCGAGCTTAAGGCTGCTCCCAGAATGACAAGTAAAATCGAGGAGAGCAAGTTTAACACCTCTTGAATCGGCAAGTTCAATGAGTGACTCAAGCTCGTCGAGTGAGAGAACTTCTGAACCCTCGAGTGTTTGTAGGTTTGTCACGTTAGCTGGCCCAACAGATATAGAGTGAGATTTTTCATTGCCTGTTTTTTTTGCTCCATGTGTAGAGATCATGAGCATCAGTTGATCTCCCTCTTTAATTTCACCAAAGAGGATTTTTTCTTTATATTCATTAATTAATTTTTTATAAGAGCTTGGAGTGAAATTGGATTTCTTATCTTGATCTAATTGAAATTTATTTTTAAGAATCAGCTCAGTCTGTTTATGTCCTCCATTGAAGCTCACCTTCGACTGCCATTGTGGACTCGAGTTAACGAACTTTGATATCGTCACAAGACCATCATCAAAGATCGTTTTATCTCCATCAGGTTCTCCTCCACCACCCATCACAAGAAGATGATTATCCTGAGCGTAGCAAATCTTAAAAAGAATAAAGACTAAAAAGGTAAACTTGGACATTTGATCTCTTCAATTTTTCGGTAGTTTTTTTCTTCAGTGAGGTTGTGCGCAGAGTGCGCTGTAGGTTCTATTTCTTGAACGTCGAGAAGGGTACTATTTGCTTTAAGCATAGAGCTATTGATCGTTCCTTGAAGCTTTACATGCAGATTTTCATAGGGAGCAAGCTTGGGTCTCGCGAGAAAATGGACACGGACTTTTTTTTGAGAGATCGTATCTTTGGCGATAAGAAGAAAGAATGATTGATCTTTATAAATCACCTCACCACTTAGAAAGTAAATTGAACAGTCTGATTTGGCAAAAATGGACATTGAAAAAAAGAGTAAAATAAAAATTTTCATACTCTTTATTTCGGATTTTTAGCGCAAAAGCATTACCGATAATTTCTCTCAAGTTCTTTAAAGATTCTTTGATTAAAGCGTCCAGTTCGAGAGCACATGATATTGGTTGAATCTAGTTGATAGTTTATGTAGGACTTTGTTTCAACGTCATAAAATTCGTGATAACAATCTGGAAGACCGAGAACATGCCCAAATTCATGTTTAATCATCCACTTAGATTCAAACTCATCGGTCGACTGGTTGGCATCAAGCGTGATGATATTTCCACCGAGTTTGTCCACGTGAGGCTGTGTTCCTGCTTGAAAGAAGAGTTTCGGTAGATCTGGCAAAAAGCTAAAAATGATCTTTAGTTTCCAATCTTCGAACTGGAATTCTTCTTCGATATTATTTTTAATAAATGATTGAAATTTAGGATCCTTAGGCTCGCTGAACAAAAACTCCGTGTTTGTATCCTTCCAGACAATATCTTTTCTACGAGCAGAATCTGGGATTTTAAAAAATGAATGCCACGTGACCCGCGCCGTATCGATATACATCTGATAAAATTCAGTAACTTTTTTTTCAGCTATAGCAGTCTTAAGTAGTGACTCACATTCATAGAAGTCACCTAGTTTATTCATACAGATTTTTGTAAGAGCATTTGCGAGTTTATCTTTTTCTGTTTGAGAAAAGAGATCAAATTCTTTCATCTTCTCCGCAGTATAATTATTCATCACTAGGAAGTAGTAACCTCTCACATCTCTTCTTGCTGCACGTATAAAAAAAGCTCTTCGTTGGTCGTTCAGCTTGAACCGAATGGCGTGCTGGTATTTAAATTGAATTGAGCGCATAAACTGAATAAAAAGTTCTGTTTCTTCGGCTTTAACTTGATAGAAATCTCTCTTACCTAGAAGGACATCACGATAAACACTTGGAAGATTATTAAGAAGATCATCAAAAGAATCAGTGATAGATTTGATTGAATAACTAAAAGGCTTCTCGATGGTGATGGGGCGAGAAATTTCCTTTGACGTGAGAAATATCTGCTGATTTTTAGTTCTCAAAAGATTTAATCTCTTAAGCCACAGGCTGAGGCGAGAGCCGACTTGAATGATCCTCTCAATTTCCGGATAAACTACGATCGGTTTTTGAGGAGTATTTTTTTGAGAAGATGAACTAACTTTGATGAGCTCAAGCTCAAGTTCTTCTGCCGATAAATCAATAGGAAGTTGATGCTCGTCTGCGAGGGCAGCCGAAAATTGAAAAAGAAGGATGAAAAAACAAATCGCCTTCATTTGATACCTATAACATAACTCTTCGTTCGCCTAAGCTTGGGGAGTAAATTCTACAGTGACTTTGATGATGTTCGAGATCAAAGAATCAATAACTTATGAGATAATCCGCAACTTTGAAAGACCCTGTGCATTTTTTGTTAAGTGGAGCTGAGCTGGTAGCGCCTGGGTAAGAGATTTGATGTGAGATATCACACCGATCACAGGACCTCTTCCTTGGACCTGATGGAGCATATCGATCACATCCTGTAGAGAGTCTTCATCCAGAGTTCCGAATCCTTCATCGATAAAAAGAGAGTTAATTTCAGCCTGGCCTCTTGTCATCTCCGCCAGAGCAAGGGCCATGCAAAGTGAAACCATAAAAATTTCTCCTCCGGAGAGAGTCGACATCTTTCTTACCTGAGAATCTTTAAATTTATCGAGGACGAAAAACTCAGGAGTCAGACGATTAAGTTTTTTTGAGAGCTGTAGAATTTCGTATCGATTTTGACAAAGATTTTTGAGTTCTTGATTCGTGTAGAAGATGAGGTTTTCTTCAACCTGAGATAAGACAAATGATCTGAGTTCATCTTTTCCAATAATTTCCTGTAAGGTTTTTTTCTGGGTTAGAGTATTTTTGTTGCGCTGAAGTTGAGCTAAAAGTTCACTTATGCGAACCTCTTTCCTCTGATGCTCTTCGAGCAGAGCTTGATTCCTTCCTAGGTCTCTTTCAAGGAGTGATGCTTCGGTTTTTAAACTGGTTAAATTCTTTTCGATCTCTAGCCTGAGTGCTTCAAGGACGTCAGTGGAAACTTCAGGGTCGATATTTTTTTCTAAGGAAGCTTTTTGATTTATTTTTTCTAACTGAAGAAGTTGTAATAACTCGTAGTCTCGTAGAGAACTCTCAAGGAGTTTCATACGAGAATCAATCTCAATATACATATTTTCAGATTTTTGCAGGATGAGTCGCTGATTCTCTAGACGATCAAAAAGTCTCTTAATCTCAGTTTTGTAAAATAAAATTTGATCCGCAGGATCCTTTTGTTCTGATTGAATTTGAGAAGAAAGTTGTGTTTCTAATTCTCTCAGGGCTTTAGTCTCTTGAACTCTTTTGTCGATCGTAAGGGAGAGCTCTCCGATGTAAGATTTAAAATGGCTTTGCTTTTCATTGAGTGATGCTCGTAAGCGAAGATCTCTCGTGATGTTATTTTTCTTTTTAATCAACTCATCGAGTTGGTCAATTTGTTGACGAAGTTCAGCTGCTTTAAAGTTATTTTTAAGCTCGATGGCTTCAGTGCGCTCCCTTAGGGAGCGAAGTTTTTCCTGTGCAAATTGTAATTGTTCCTGAAGTTGTGAGATACGTTTTATTTTCTCCGAGTATTGAATTTTAGCCTCAGTTTTTTGTTGAAAGCTTAAACTTGAGGCAGATAATTTATCATTGAGCTCAGTGATTAAAATTTTGTTAACTTTTTCATGATGTTCCTGATGTTCACGCTCTAAATGTGACTTATCAGCTCTGAGGCGAGTGAGTTGTTGATTTTTATGCTGAAGTTCAGTAGCCTGACTTTTCTTTTCTTCTTGCCACCTTTCGAAGTCTTCAGCTGAGACATCAAACGTAAGGTGACTAGGTAGATGAATGATCTCATGATCGCATACAGGACAAGTTTTAAGGTGTTTGGCGAGGATCATTTCTCTGCATTGTGAGATGGATTGTTGAAATTTATAGCTTTCCTCGAGAAGACTTAGTTCCATTTCTCTTTTTTTCAGTAATTTCTCTCTCTCTGCTTCAACTCCAATAACGGAGTCAAGGTTTTGAAGCTCAGATTTTAACTTTTCTAGCTTCGAGTGAGAAAACTCATATTCGATTTTCTGTGATTTTAGTCGTTCAATTTCGTTTCGTAATTCTTCCTCTTCATTTTCTTGGAAGACAAAAAGATTTTTGAGCCCTTCTTTTTCAAGTTCTAGGCTGCTGGTTATTTGGCTGATCGTCTCCGATACATGAAATCTCTCGGCTTCAATCTTTTCTCTTTCAAGTGCTTTTTCGAAATCTGCCGAAAGTTCCAGTCGTCTCTGCTCTGCACGATGGATCTCTTGCTCTTCTTGTTCCAGATTAAAATCATCAACCTGAAGCTCTAAAAGTTTTTCTTGAGTTTGATCAAAGTCAAATTGCTTTTGTTGACGCTTCTCTTGATCTTTTTTTATCTCAATATCAGTTGCTATGATCGTTGACTTAACTCTTTTGAGTTCTTCAATTGTCTTGATCTGAGTCTCAAGGCCTGGTCTTTTTTCTTCAAACTCTTTCCCGAGTTGCTCATAGGCACTCTTTTCTAAGGTGAGTGAGTTCCTTTCATCAAAAATCTTTGTTTCAAGATTTTGGATATTTTTTTTATTTTGTAGAAGGAGTGATTTGACTTCGTTGATTTTTAGTTTGTTTTCTATGGCTTCTATTAATGTTTTGTTTAGTCCATCTGCCTCGTCTATATTCAGAGCTTTTTCTCTTAATAATTTTTCTTGAAGCACAATCTCCTGAGAGATTTCTTCTTTTGACTTTTCGGTTTGAGTCAGAGAGGAGAGCTCGCTTTGGATTAATCCATTTTGATTTTCAAGTAGGTCGATGTCTTTCTTTAAAAGGTGACCAATGTCTTCCAGTCTTTTCGTTGGGTAAATCTTTTCTAAAATATCTTTTCTTTCAGAAAAATTAGAGAGAAGAAAGCGAGAAAATTCTCCTTGGTTGAGAATAATACATTTTGTAAACTGATCAAAATCTAAGTTTGTGATTTCTTCGATACTTTTTTGAAGGTGAGTTTTTTGCTCTCCTTCAAGTCGATAAATGTTCCTTGTTGGTGTCGGAGGTGTTGAATAAAAGTCCCCATTACTCTTTCTTACTTTTGCTCTCCACTCTGCAAGGTATCTCGCTCCGTTTGCTTCAAAAACAAGATCGATCTTTCCTTCTCTTTGACCAATAGAAACGAGATCAAGCTGAGAAAGGTTTTTTTTGTATACTTCACCGTAAAGAGCGAGGGAGATGGAGTTTAAAATACTAGATTTCCCTGATCCTGTTTCACCTGTTATCGCAAAGATACTTGAGATTTTGGTGAGTTCTTCAAAATTAACTTCATGTTCGCCACTCAAGGAGGTGATGTTTTCAATTTTAAGTTTAAGAAATCTCATCACGCTCTCTTTCTAGGAGTTGTTGAAATTCATTCACAAGTTCCTGAGGTAAGTCCTGCGAGTCTGGAAATTTTTTTCGATAAAATTCTCGTAAAAGTTCTGTCTCTGATAGCTCGTAAAGGTCTCTGAGGTTTTTACGTTCAACGATTTCTTGCTCAAACTCTGGTATGAAGGCAATTAGTTCGATATTTTTCTTTTTAAGAAGTTCTTTTGCCTCATCGATAAGTCCGGGCTGAGGTGAAGGAAGCTTGACGATGACTTCAGCAACACTTGTGAGGTGACTTGAAGAGAGAGGGATTTTTTCAATTTCACTTTTAAGATCGGTCATCGTCGTTTTTATTTGCACTAGCTCACGA
>Ga0255183_1000484_pt1 | contig 15420 bp, 10 predicted proteins | sample Atl_UVDOM_RepB_8_FD_183638 | JGI IMG/M metagenome (GOLD analysis project Ga0255183, IMG submission 183638) | Freshwater microbial communities from Altamaha River, Georgia, United States - Atl_UVDOM_RepB_8d | ecosystem: Environmental > Aquatic > Freshwater > River | place: USA: Georgia...
TGATGTTTCAAACTCGAGAGCATAGGTTTTCTGATGACCGCTGTTTTCGTCACGTAAAAAAGACTCAAGAAGGAGCATTTTGACATCGAATTTTTTAACTCGAGTGTTAAGAACGTATGAGTTTTTTTGGTTAAATGAGGTTGGAGTGAAAAATAACTCGCTCAAAGGTTTGTTAACTCGATCTGATGTTTCTACCATCCCCCTAAAGTTAAGTTGATGAAGAAGTGTATTTAAAGATAGCGTTTCGTTCTTAATAATATCTAACTCCATCTGTGGGACTTGATCAGGTTGGTAGCTATAAATTTTTTCAAACATCGTCTGATAAGATTTTTCAATCTTAGTCATGGTCTCTTCAGGAATCAAGGTTAGTTTCTCATCAATGAAAACTCCATCAATGGTTGCTCCTGAGGCTTGAGTTGCTCGTTTGAGAATAGTTTCCTTCCATTTTAAAACAGCAGGTCCTTGTGAATTTTTGACGGCAAAAAGTCGAATCGGTTGCTGAAGTTCTCTTAAGAAGTAACCACCATCTAAGAATAAATCGAGATAGTAATAGTCCTCTCGTTGAACAATGGCTTTTCTTTCAAGAAAGATTGCTCTCATTTTTTGAAACCCAGATTCGGTTAAGTTGACTCTCATTTGAGTCACATACGGATCTGATAATTCTCTATTTAAAAAACGATAGTCTGTGAGTGCGGAGGTGAGAAATTCTGCCATCGCTTTTTCATCCTCTTCTTTGAAGTTTCTCGGAAAGTCTAGGTTTTGAGAGACATGAGAAATCCGAAGATCATCTCGGGAGTGATCCACGGAGGAAATTTTTTGAAAATAGTTGCTTAGGTTATTAACGAACTCATAAGCCTTGAGGCTTTCATCTGGAAAATCATAGTGCTCAACAAGCTGAGCGATCGTTTTAAAGGCACCGTTATGCATGTAGGGAGCTGTCAGTGCAACGTTTCTTAGTGGTGGGACTTTGAAGGCGTACATGTTCTTTGTTTGTTGATCGATATGAAATCGACCAAGATCATCTTTGTTCTCTTTCCCTGGTCCGAATTGAGGGATCAAAATATTTTCGAATTTAAAATTACTAAGATGTTCACCATTGTGACATGTGCCACATTTTCCGACTCCAAAAAAAGCATCCATCCCTTTTTTCTGAATAGGAGAGAGTGCTTGAAGGTCTCCCTTGAGGTAGCGATCATAGGGTGTGTCCGCATAGTGAAAAGCTCTTCTTTCAAAGGCCGCGATCGCCTCTGCTAAGTGACCGATATTAATTTTTTCATTTGGAAAAATCTCGGAAAAATCTTTTTGATAATCAGACAGAGAGAGGATTTTATGCGTTAGCGCATCCCAGACAGCAGCTCTTGTTCTTAAGTTCGCAATACTGTTTGAGCCGACATCTCCAAGCATTTCAGCGTGATCTGCCATAGGGAAAAGTGCCTGGGCAGCAAGTGCACTCTGAAGAGTTTTTGCAATATCAGAACGTTTAGGATTTTTCCCATTAATAACTTTTTCAGGAGTCATGAGGGTTTTTGTCATTTTATTAAATTCCACTCTTCCATCCCAAAACATGGTCTCAATATTAGAGAGGTTAAAGAGAGCGGGAGTGTTACGCGCTAAAATCTTTCCGGATTTTTGTAATCGTTTTTGTCCACTGATTTCTAAGCCACTTGATCCTTCTCCGAGAGCGAGGGGTAGACGATCGTGCGTGTTTACCATTGGATGATGGCAATCAGCGCAGGAAATATTATTATTTCCAGAGAGTCGTCTTTCAAAAAAAAGTTTTCTTCCAAGGTTCACGAGGGGAAGTCTTGTCTCCGTAATCTCCGGGAGTGGCTTCAATTGGAACTCTTTGATGTAAGTTTGAAGTTTATCATCTATGGAAGCTTTCGACATCAAAGGTAGAAGACAGAATAAAAAAAAGAATTTCATAAACAATCCTTAAAAAATAGTTCCACTGATCCAGGCGCCGACAGACAGAGTATCTTCGAAACTTGCTTTATTGCCTTTGCGATCGATACGCTGTCCCCCGATGGGATAGCCTTGGATATAAGTAGAAAGTGAAAAAAGTTTTGAGAATTCATAAGTCAAACCCGTCTGAATGGGGATCGGAGAGAGAACCCAAAGTTTTGAATCTGGCCTTGAGTTTCTGATAGTTGCCTTGAAAGGATTCCAGCCAGAGGCGATGAGTTTTTTATAGACGATCTCCGTGCCAAGACGAAATCCTAATTTATCACTAAAGGCGTAATTCGCTGATGGATTAAAACTTAAGTTAAGTTCGTTTTTTAGTCTTGGAGAATAACCGGCTCTTGATAACTGAGGCTCAGCTTTATTTCGATCTTCGTAGAAATAAAAACGTGGCATGACTAAGCTAAAAATCGACCAGTTTGAACCTGGCAAAAGATATGTATACTGAGCAAAGAATCCTGGTGTCAGAATGGTTGTTCTTTGTCTCGCTGTGAATCCACCGCCAAAAGGTTCTGGAAAAAAGTAGGGGAGATCAGTGTTAAAGGCTCCTGTCAGTTTACTATTTTCTGTTTTGAAAAATGTTGTCGAGATCCCCACTCTGGGAGTCTGCCATCGATAATTTTTGAAATCATCAACTTGGTTCGCATTATTAGTCAGAACCTGTGTTCTCAATTGGAGAGAGAGTGCGAAATCTTCCTTGAGATTGTATTTCAAAGTGAGATTGTTATTAAAAATGAGTCCGTCATCTGAAGGCTTACCTAAAGCATTTGGTGTGATCTCGTGTTGACCTTTTGTGATCCCCGGCCCATCAAAAAAGGACATGTAGCTAGCGCCGAACTTTTGTTGAGCATAGACGATGGAGTTTAAAAGTGTAAAATAAAGAAGGATGACCATGTGTTTGAGTTATCAAACATCTGATTAGTAAGGCAAGCAATTTTTTAAAAAAAGAAGTAACTAGCTAAAATTGAGGAATAAATTCATGCATCTTCCACCACTTATTCAAGATCTATCTATCATCCTGATTGTCGCCGGTGCCATGAGTTTTATTTGTCAAAAACTCAAGCAACCCGTTGTGCTTGGTTACCTTATTGCGGGCGTCATCGTTGGCCCCTACACTCCGCCCATCGAACTAATTAAAGATATCCCAAACATTCATACTTTAGCTGAGCTTGGCGTGATTTTTTTAATGTTTGCTCTAGGGTTAGAATTTAGTTTTAAAAAACTCTTATCTGTCGGGATGACTGCTGTTGTCGCCGCGAGTTTAGAGGTTTTATTTTTTCTCATCGTGGGCTACGCCATTGGATCATGGGGATTTGGTTGGTCAGAGATGGATAGTATCTTTCTTGGGGCTATGCTCTCGATTTCTTCTACCACTATTATCATCAAAGCCCTCGAAGAATTAAAATTAAAAACACATCGGTTCGCAAGTCTCGTTTTTGGTATCTTAATCGTTGAGGACTTGCTTGCTATTCTCATGCTCGTGGGTTTAACAACCATTGCTTCAACGGGAGATTTTTCTCCTGTTTCAATGGCCGAAGCCACCCTCCATCTTCTGATTGCCGTCACAGGATGGTTCTTGATTGGTTACTTTTTTGTTCCGCGATTGATGACGATGATTTTAAAAAATGGTTCTGAAGAAATGCTTACACTTGTGGCCGTTGGCCTGTGTCTTTTTCTCGTCGCTATCGCTGCTTACTTTGGCTACTCGGCAGCCCTAGGTGCGTTTATTATGGGCTCTATCCTTGCCGAGTCTCGTGCCCTTCATCAAATCGAAACACTCATGAGTCCGATCAAAAATCTCTTCGGAGCGATTTTCTTTGTATCGATTGGAATGCTGATAGATCCTCAAACAATCTGGGCCGAAAAAGAAATCATTCTGCTACTCACTCTTGTGACGATGATAGGTAAAGTTTTTATTATCTTTTTTGGCTCAATGATCTCAGGACAAAGTTTGAAAAACTCTGTTCAAGTTGGCTGCAGTCTCGCTCAGATCGGAGAGTTCTCTTTCATCATTGCTAATCTTGGGATGTCACTTAATGTAATCGATCCGAAACTCTATCCCATCGCGGTCTCAGTTTCTTTGATCACAACTTTTTTTACTCCGTACTTGATTAAACATTCTTCCTGGATAGCTGAAGGCATCGAGGCGAAGCTTCCTCAGAAGTTTAAAGAAAATTTAAGTGGCTATGCGATCTGGAGTGAGCACCGAGGAGAAGAGAGTCAAAAATGGACGAGTTTAACACCTATGCTTGTCAGATTTTTACTTAATGGTGTTATTGTGACTTTAATTTTTAACTTTGCTTTCGAAAAGTTACTGAACTACATGAGTGAACAGCTCACCTGGGTCGTCGCATTTCTTTTATCAACTCCATTTTTGTGGGGGATGGTTTTTACTTCAAAGAAAAATCAGCAAAAAAACGAGTTCAATAATGTCGTCGCTATCTTGCTTCTCCCGCTTCTCACTTTCTTGTGGCTTGTCGTCTTAAGTGCGAACTATATTTCTGTATTTTATGTTCTTGTGGTCGTTTCACTTTTTCTTCTTGGAGTCTACTTTGCTTTATTCCGGAGACTCGAAGCATCTTATAAGTGGATTGAATCTAAATTTTTAAAAACCTTTGAAAAAAAACATGGAAAGTTTTCTAATCTTGCACCTTGGGACTATCATCTAACTCAGCTTCATGTTGATCCTAATTCAAAAATTATTTCTCAGACCTTACTCCAGGCAAATTTAAGAAATAGATTTGGCATTAATATAGTTGCCATTCAACGTGGACATCGCTCGATCGTTGCACCAAAGCCAAGTGAGCTGATTCATCCTTATGACGAACTTGTCATTCTGGGTACCGATGAGCAGATTGATCTCTTGAGGCTTGAAATTGAGTCAGAAGAAATGTCTAAACCTTATTCTCAGCCTCAGTACCTCTTGAGACCTTTTAAAATTTCACCAGAAAGTGAATTATCCAATCGGAGCATTCGGGAGTCAGAACTTCGAGAAAAGTATCATTCGATGGTTGTTGGGATTGAGAGAGAAAATCAAAAAATGATAAATCCTGATACTGATTTGAAAATTCTCCCCGAAGATATTATTTGGATCGTCGGGGAGAAAGAGATGCTTACGTTACTAGAAACAACAATCTCTAAGCGTTAGCCTCGATTGTTTCATCAGCCTTTTTTGCGAATTTCTGCTGAGCGAAGTAGTGAGTGAAGTGAGCAATAAAACGAGTCGGTCCAATTGAGAGAGAAAGATTAGGGATGCTCTCTTGAGCCGCTGCCATTCTGCCACCAATTAAAACATTCGGGAATGAGTAAGAGAGCTCTTTAAGAAGGTGAGTCTCTGGAGCATTCGCCGTGAATGAAAGGGCAACGAGATCCACATTTAGGCTTGATTGTGTCTTCACAAGTTCAGAAACCGGAACTTCCTCTCCAAGATAAATTGTTTGAATCCCTCTTAGCTCTAGCTGTGCTGACAAAGCAAGGATTCCCCCTGTGTGTTTTTCACCAGGAAGAGTCGCAAGTAAAACTTTGAAGTTTGGATTAATTGAAGTTCTATAAAAACTAAAAAAACTTTGGAGCTGGTGTCTTAAAAACTGACTTGCAAAATGTTCTTGAGCGATCGTGATTTTTGAATCATGCCAAAGAACTCCAAGCTCTCTTAAGATGCTTAAGAAAACTTCATCAATAATAACTTCCGCACCTATGTACTGTTGAAGCTGAAAAATTTCTCTTCTAGCAGTGCTCGTATCAAATTGAACGAGAGACTGAAGAATTCTTTCTCGACAAGCTGCAAGGAATTCAAACTCATTGAATGGGTTTGATTCTTTTTCATCTTTAATCGCATGGCTAATCTTAGAGCCATTTTTTACCTTTTGAGCGACGACTTCAAATTCATAGGCTTCAGTGATTGAGTACGTTCTTTCACCAAATTCATCTCGTTGAGATTTAAAAGGAGGGTAACGCCTCTCCCAGTTTCTGATGGTAAAGGGTGACAGTCCTGTTAAATCAGCTAGTTGTGTAATGTTAATTCGCATAAGACCAACCTTTGTTTATTCATTAGGCTGAATAATAGCATATTTAAAGTGTTTTGACAGCCTAAAGTTCTGGGTCACTGTCAAAATTGTATTTCGGGCTAATTTAATCAAGTTTTTCATGGAGGTATCCGACAAGAATTGACGGGAAGTGTTATATGCTCAATCTTGTCCTTATTATCTTCATGACATTAGGTGCCTTTGCTAAAAAATCACAGGTTCTGAGCCTACTCGGCCCCTATGCTTATGAAGTAGATTATTTCTCTGAGGATAGATTTGAAAAAGTCTCTCTGCCAGAAGGGCAGGTTATGAGGGCACAAGAAGATAAATCTTATCTTAAAAGTTATCAAAGATATCTTGCCTACGCAGCGAAGTCTCAAATCGAAACAGTTGATCGAAGTATCGCTTCGATCCCGGCTCCTGACACAGTTGAAAATCTACAATTTCCAGTGGATCAAAGACTCTCAATCATAAGTTTTAAACGAGGAGAGCTTTATCCGAAATGTCGTGAGATTGTTACGGAAGCTAAAAAATATAAAATTAAAACTATTGTTTATTATCATCCGGTTCACTACTCCGGAGGAAACGGGGCAGGTTTTAAGATGCCGTCAAAACCAATCTACGGCCGAGATTGGAGATACGAAGATGCTCTCGCATTTTCAGAGGAAGAATTCGCTAACTGTTTAAACCTAATTTCTTCAGCAGATCTAAGACTTCACTACGTACCACACTTAGAAAGCATCACCACTTTAGTTGGAGATCAAGGAGCGGAAGAATGGAGGCTTCTATCTGGAATACCAATAGATCGTAATTATTTTGAAAAAAGTTTTTCTCCTCTGATCAAATTTTTAAAAAAATCACCCGAGTTATTTAGGGGAGATAGGAAGCTTGAAATCACATTAGCGGCAGAAATTGATCCTATGGTGTGGAGTTATCCCCGAGAAATTCTTGAGGGAAAAAATTGGATCAAAAGTGAGATCGAAAAAGATGGTAGAACAATTGATTCATTTTACCTGAATACGAATGGTGATTTCTTCCATGGAAAACAACTTGTCCGTAAGAACTCATCAACTTGTGAAAATCTCTCCAAGCTACTTTCTAATCTAACTGCTTTGACCCCTTCAATGTATGGAGACAAGGGACATTTAAAATTTAAAGATGAGAAACTTTCATTATCTCAAACGATCAATGCCTATCGTGCAGAGATAAAGAAGAACTTAATTGAACTGTGTCCTAAAAATAAAGAGAACTTAGAAAAAATATTAAGTGATATTAAAATAGGTTTTGGTGAATTTGCCGTAGACCCTGAAGATAGAAAACAAAGCTACAAAGACATCCTTCAGTCGGCTCACCAAGAAATCATCTTCGTCCAGTACTGGAATGATGGATCTTGGGATCACTTAAATTCTCGCTCAGGGGGAAGACTTAAGGAGCTCAGGGATCAATTAATAAAACCTCAGGCGAGCAATCAGCCGGTGAAGTAAAATTTTTAAACTTAACCGTTCTTGGAAGACTTTCACCACTGATTTCAAATTTGAGCTCTCCACCACAAAGACTAATGAGTTCGAGTGCCTTAGAAAATGATTCAGGACCATTCCAGTAGTTTTGTATTTTTCTAGAAATATCAGATGATTTTTTAAGCCCCGAGTTCTGAGAAATTTTTTGGATAGCTAAATTTGAAAAAATAACTGAAAGAGCAATCTTGGCATATCCCAAATTGTACCGAATATAGGGAAATTCCATATTGATCTCTTGGACATTTGTTTGAGCGATCAATTTGTTAAGAGAGTTTCTCAAATGTTTAAACTGAATTTTATTCCCTTTCCTTTCCCAGAGTAATTGAGCCGTCACTTCACTTTTGTTTTTGTTTATCGTTTTTTTCGACACAAGAGCAGATGTCTCCATTTTATTTTGATTTCCGAAAAAACGAGTCGATCTCGTTCGACGTGAAATCGCTTGGTCAAGTTCTGATGACTCACTCCAAATATTCGATCGTGATTCGAGAACTTCTTCGGACTCGCTCGCTTTTGAAAACTCAATCACTGGAATGAAAGGAGTACCGATCGCGAACCGGCTGTTGATGTTCAAAATTTTAAGGGAATCGACATCACCAATTTTGAATTTTACAGCAGGATCATTTTCAGCAAGATCAATTCGTCCCTCTGCTATCACTTTGTTGTAAATTTCTCTTCCGCTGGCTTGATTTAGATCAATCAAAAGGGAAATTCCTTGAGTCCTTTCCGACAGTTTAGATCTCTCTGCATAAGAGATAATCACTCCAGCAATGAATCCTACAGTTTTAGTGTTAAGTCGTCTGATCTCAACATAAGCTTTATTTTCAGGTTTTTTCTCAACGTAAACTGAGTACCCGCCTTCGTATCCAACTTTAGGCCCGATCGCGACAGGGAAAGTTCCAAGCCCAAGGTTCAGAGTTACTCCTCCTAGGCTATTCCAGTAAACAGCATCACCGATATTAAATCTCTCGAGAATGTCTGCATTTGTAGGAAGCTCATAAGAATAAGCTTGAAGTTCATTCTTTGTGGCAAAACGAATGATGTGCTTCGCGTATGTATTCTTTGTTGGAAAAAGTCCGAGACTTAGGTAACCGTAGGTGCCATCCTTAATTTCGAAACTCTGTAGAGCTTGTAAACCTAATGAAAGATAAACTTTTCTCATGGATTGGAGATTGTACCCATAAGAAGAATCATCGAGAATGCCCATCTCTCCAATATAGGGTGTATTATTCACAACCTCATCAAACTTTTGGAAATCCCCATAAGTAAAAATCGGATTGATCCCAATTTGATCAGCAGTATAGGCTGAAAGAGAACTTAAAAGAATCCAGACCAGACATAATTTTTTCATAAACTAACCTTATTAGATTTTCTTCTTCTCAGGGGGAATTTTGTAATTTTTTCCTAGCATTTAGATTTATATAAAACAGGTAACTTACTGAAAGGACAATAAGTAAAACCCAGTCGTAGAATGTCTGAGAACTAAGGGGTGTTTGTATTGCCTTAGGTGTCACGAGTATAGTTGGCAAAGATCTTTTTGACTTGAAAAGTTTAAAATTTTCTTGCGAATAAACTAACTGAAGATCTGGTTCAAGACCGTAGTAAATCCGAGAAAGGTGATTCTTGAGGGCGTTTTGATCTTGAATATCAGACATCGGATTTTCCACTAAAATAAAGTCAAAATCAGTCCACATTTTACCCAATAAGCGTGAGGTGTAATCAGGTGTTATTGGAGTGGTTGATGGATTGACATTACTTGAGATAGTGAAGACTGAAAAATGAGGAGTTAAAAATAATGTCTTCGATGATTTTCTAAGTTGAGCTGTAATGTTGCTCCAAGTTTCGTTAGTGAGAATTGGTTGATACTGAGAGAAGCGCGTAAGCTCAGATTGTTTTGACTGAAAAAAACTGATCCACAGTATTAACTGCAGGAGACACACCACGATGACCGAAGGAGTCTTCAGATGTTCTCGGTTCATGAGTCCAACAGCTACCGCAATCGTTCCAATACCAATCAGAACATCGTAGGGACACCCCTCACCAAAAAAATAAAAGACGAGCGCCGTTAATCCAAGAGTAATAATACCTTTCTGATTTTGAATAAGATTAATTAAGTTCCTCTGAGTGTCTGAAAAATAAAGACTAAGACCCATCAGTCCATAGATGACGAAATCAACAAATTCGAGGTTTCTCGTCACTCGATAAGCTTCGCCAATGAGGAGTTTTTTTGGATCGACTCCAAACAACCAAGCGAGATAAAAAACACCAAGGAAAGAGGCGATAGTTGGAAACGCAATTAGAGAATAGCCTCCGAGAGTTGAACGTTGGAAAATTTCTGTTTTAAAAAAAAGGGGGAGAAGACAAAAAACAGCAAACAAGAATGAGATGCCCAAACGACCTGAAAGGACAAGAAAAAGAGCACTAAAACTCATGAGTAACATCCCCCGACCGAGGTTCTTACTTTCGGTCATGAGCAAACCTCGAGTAAAAACAAAAAGAACTGAGGTAATGAAGAGGTCAACAGGCCTAGAAATAATCACCCATAGAGAAAAAGGATTTAGGATGAGAAGAATGAAAACTAATTGGTGGGTTAGTGATTTTCCTCGTATCGAAGTATGGATGAAAAAAAGAAAAAGGCAGATGCTTAAGGTTGATAGAAAAATGAAGTTTCCATGAACAAGATAGAGAATCAATCCATAAAGGTTACTTAAGCTCAGAGGGATCGTTGACAAGAAAAGATCAAACATCTGTGGAGATTGAACATTTCTTTGGAGTGATCCCCAGAGTCTGAGTTCTTGAGAGCTAAAAATGAGCTGATCTTTGAACCAGAAATTTAGAGAACAGATAATAAAAAACAGAAGGAGACCAATTATTTTTTCACGTTTCATTTTCAGCTTCTTTGATCATTTGCTTCGTGAATTTACTCAATCCGTGTTGTGTTTTTTCCCAATAAAATGGATTTGTCACTAATTGAAAGAGCCCTTTATATGCTGAGATTGAAAGCATAATCCAATAGACTGGAACAGTAACTGCCCAAGGAACCATCTGAAAATGCTCTCGCTTATAAATCCCAATCATTTGGATATAGATGAAAAACGCGTTACCCATTAAAAAGTTCAGAATACTCAAATATAAAATCGGCTGGATAAAAATAGGATCGAAGATTTTTGTAAAGGAGACAATCCACCAGAAAAAGACAAGATAAAGAATTGGAGTGATTAGCGCGGTAAAGAATGTTCCACCAATAAAAAACTGAAATGAAAAAAATGCTTTGTTACCAATTTCCTTCCAAAGTTTGAAAGGAGTCCGCATGTGGACGAGGTAGGTTTGCATGTATCCTTTTAACCAGCGCGACCTCTGCCTGATCCAATTATTGTATTCGACGTTTGCTTCTTCAAGTGTCGTAGAATTAACAACTCCAACTTTATATCCAGCCTGCGAGAACCTGATGCCAAGATCTGCATCCTCTGTCACGTTAAATGGGTCCCAACCACCGATAAGCTTGAGGATTGAGGTTTTAAAGTGATTTGAAGTCCCCCCTAATGGAATAGGGACACCCATTCTTTCGAGGGCCGGAAGATAGAGATCAAACCAGAGGCTGTACTCCATTGTGAACATTTTTGTTAGCCAGTTTTCATCGGCATTAAAGTAGTTCAATCTCGCTTGAACTACGGCAAGCTTAGGGTCACCCTGTTTAAAAACACAGATGGCTTTTTTAAGCTGATCTGGCTCAGGTTTATCTTCCGCATCATAGATAGTGAGGTAGTCTCCACGAGCGAACATAAGAGCATAGTTACAAGCCTTAGGTTTCGTCTTTGGAAAAGATTTTGGAACAATAATTACTTCCATCTTTTCCTCAAGACGTAGCTCCTTTGCTTTTGCTTGAGTTTCGAGATCGTCCTCTTCAAGAACGATCTTAATATCTAAACGATCTTTAGGATAATTAAGATCCATCATCGACTTCGTTATGATCGGAAGTACTTCAGGTTCTTTGTACATGGGGATCAAGATTGTATAAACGGGAAGGTCTTTATCCTCGAGCTTAAGGATGTCTGAGGGTTGAATTTTTCCATCAACACTTTCGTGAGAGCCTTTCCAAACGAGCATGAACTTAAATCCAAAACTCACGACAAGAAAAATCGTAATAAAAAGATTAATGATGAGGAGAAACTGAAGAGGTTGATAGAAAACAAAAAGACAGCAAAGAGTGAGCATAAGGTAGATAGTTAGCGCCTGGGAGCCAATAATCACTTTAGCGGCAGAGTACTGCGGAAAAGACTCCGCGAGTGCATACACAGATTGGTGTGAAAGATGCTCTCTAAAGGCAAGGTGAAGTTGATAGAGGATCTGATTTTTTGGAAAGACGATGAGAGTTTGATCTTGACCGATCATCGACTCAATTTGTTTTTTCTTATTAAAAGAAATATCTCCAACACCCCAGGTATTATCTTTCAATGGGATAAGAGTAAGGTCTATGAGTGTTTGTGATGAATAGCGTTCAAGCTTTTTCATGTCCGGTTCAGTAGTTAACTTTTCTTGAAAACTTAACTGCACCTGAGAGGCAAGAGCTCTTTCGAGTTCAATTGGGAGTACGAGCCCCTTCTCAACGAAGTAGTGTCCGATTTTCGTTCCATGAAGAATTTGATGCTTGAGAGCAAGAGCAATATCCTCTTTGGTTATTTTTCCTTCGTTTAAAAGAATTTCTCCTAGAAGACTCATGATTAAAACCGCTCCCATAAGCTCAGAGCTAAACTATGCCCATGTCCCGTTAAGCGACCATACACATCCCTCATATAAATGACTTGAATTGCCGAGTCCTTTTGGTACCAGTAAGCAGAGCTGACACCTAGCTTGTACAGATCGAAATCTCTGTTTGCATTCGGGTTAGACTGTGAAGTTGAGGAAGTTTGGTTTCGAAAACTTTTAATCGCACTGAAGTGACCCATGATGAGAAGTTTTGAATAGTTTTTACCCATGGTAAGATCTAGTCGAGCCTGATCTGCTGGAGAGCTGAATCTCAATCGATAGGCAATCTCAAGTGCGATGAAGTCGATAATGTTTAAGTTATACCAATCTTGATTAAGTCTAAGATCCAAATCATTTTGATTATTTCCAGCCACAGGATTAGATTGTTTTGAGTAAAGAGGAAAACTCAAAAGTGCTTGGAGAGAAGTGGCAGAATCAAAGCTTTTATCTAATAAGTAGCGTACTCCAAAAAAATGATCTCCAGACGTCATCGTTTGGTTCGATTGTGTCCGATTTTCGTAGCTTAGTTTTTGGATTAAGGTTCCTTGAGCAACGACAGAAAGACGCTCTCTAAGACCATAAAGAGCAAAATAACTTAAATCAATTTTCCTAAATTTGCCCTGGTTCCCGAGATCTACAGACTTAGAGTTTTCGTTGAAAAACTTTTTTGTCTGATAAGCACTCATCCCCAGATAGAGCTCTGATTTTCCCTTTGAAGGAGTCAGAGCTGAACCGAAGTTTAAGGAAGAAAAGAGGAGAGAAATAAATAAAAAGATCATTTTCTAAGTTTCTTCCCTAGGCGGATGAAAACGAATGTGAGTAGTAACCAGGTCAGTGCCATCAAATAGAATCTCCATCGTTGTAAAAATGGGATAATCCGATCCGCCATAGAAATGTGTGGAACTTGATCCATGAGTGAACTTGTATTTGTCAGCAAAGTTAATTTGTCCTCAGAAAAAACAAGGAGTTTATTTAAATCTGCTTCTGGAGGATAAAAGCTCGGAATAAAATCTGAAAGAGTATTATAGATAAGACCAATTTGACCATTTCGTTCTACAAGTTCAATCGCTCCTAGGTTATTTTTACCCCCTAGGTTTACACGATAAAGACCCTTAAATGAAAGTTCTCCAAGAGCTTTTTCTTGTGACAACTTGATGAAAGGTGATGAACTTGCTTCTTTGGAAAATGATATGTTGAATTGTCTTGGGCTAAGGCTGAACATTTTTGTCACGAAAACAAGACGTTTAATGTCGTTAATTGTTTGTGAGAATGTTTTTTTCTCAACAAGGACTTCAATGCCTCCGCGTGAATAAAGAGAGAACTCCGCAAAGTTTTTTGGTTTTCCTGTGACTGGCTGGAGTTCAAGAGCCGTGTCCGCTAATAATTGATGATCGTATTCTTTTCCAATCTCAGTGCTACAAGCCTTACGTACTCCACTTTCTTTTATCGTTATTTTGACATCAAATGGGTATCTCTTAAGATAGCTTGGAAATTCAATACGGTGGTATTGAGGCCCTTCAGAGTTATCCAGGATGATGGTCTTTACAAGTTCTTCGTTTAGAAAAACTGATAGGTGAGTTGTGGTTTTATTACTATTATGTTGAGGAGCGATTAAGGAGAGATGAAGAGCCGATGGAGAATTGAGTTCAACCTGAAATTTTGGATCAAATTTAAAATTCCACTCGACACCGTTGGATGTTTTTAATCCCTTGGAACTAAGACCAAGTTCATCACGAAGCAGGAGTGAAGAAGACTTAAGCGTTTTGATATCAGAGTTTTTTTCCTGATTTGGATAAAGGGCAAGGATTTTTGTATCAATTTCGTTTTGCGAATCCAGAGAATAAAAAAGTTGACCCTTGTTAATGCGGTAGAATGCCTCATTATTATCAATAACGATTTGCGCCTCATTCATCTGACTTGTCCAATTGGCTTCAAGATGAAATGAATCTAAAAGAGAGAGAAGCTTAATAAGGTTCTGATACTGACTTTCAGTTAGATTTTTTAGGCTAGAGTAGATCAGAAGATTTTTCTTTTGATTTAAAAGGAAAGAATCAAGGTTGTCATCCGCTTCAAATTCAAGGTTAAGATTTGAGGTTTCTTTCAAGCGTACTACCCCAGAAGCAAGCTCTTGGTTTAGGCAGGGATCTGAATGAACAGAATTAAAGAAAGAAAGTTGAATTTTAAGGAAATTATTTTTTAAATCCTTTTCAGTGACTGGGATTCGGATTGTTTTTTCCATTAATGAATCAATTGAGTCAGAGCTCTTTGAAGCGAGACTTGTATGAGATTTATTAATTCCATTAAGGGCCACTTTTAGCTCAGAAGGCTCTTTTAAGAGAGGGGAATATTCAAGATTAAGAGTCAGATAGCCCTTAGCTATTTTTGAATTTAGAGGTAGGGGAAAGTAAACTTCGATGTTTTGAAGTTGCTTTTGGATCGTTATCCCATCTTTATAACCTAATTTCTCAAGGCTATAGTCATAACTCCATAAATTAAATGAAAACTGGGAAAGTAAAATTAGAAATCCAAACATCTACATGGCTCCGCGTTAATAAGACTTTATTATTGGCGCAACTTATTAAAATTTTTTTAATGAAGCAAGGATGGAACAGATGTAATTGAATATATTTTAGTATTTAATAGTAAAAAGCCAAATTGACACCACTTCATGGTGATAATCTAACAAATCATTAAAGCTAATTTTGTTTATTGGACAAAAATTCAGGTCAAACTTACGATCAAAATATCGAAATATTAATCGAAGGAGAAAACATGAAAGTTCTAGTCGCTCTTATCTCTTACATGACCCTAACAGCATTTGCTCAGTACAATCCAATTCCTGTTCCGATGCCTGTACCAACGCCGATTCCACAAGAAGCTTTTTGTACAAAAGCTGAAAAGGAGACGACAATTGTTGCAGTTGAGAATGTTTGCGCTGCAAAAATTCAAGAGTTTGCTTCTGAACACAATGTTTCTTGTGAGCAGACAACTTCAGACCTTTATGGTTGTCGTGCACTTTGTGAAAAAGATGCTAACGTACTTTTTGCTAAACTTAGAATTGATGTTAGATCAAACTGTCGTGAAGGGACAGCTTGGCTTAGAAAAACAGTCATAACTTTTTACAGACAATAAAAAAAAAACCGGCGAAAGCCGGTTTTTTTTTGCTTAAAAAT
>Ga0255183_1000485_pt1 | contig 15392 bp, 10 predicted proteins | sample Atl_UVDOM_RepB_8_FD_183638 | JGI IMG/M metagenome (GOLD analysis project Ga0255183, IMG submission 183638) | Freshwater microbial communities from Altamaha River, Georgia, United States - Atl_UVDOM_RepB_8d | ecosystem: Environmental > Aquatic > Freshwater > River | place: USA: Georgia...
CATTCTTCAGTTTTATATTTTTGTTTCGTAAACCAGAGATGAACTTTACCCATGGTTGAATACTTAAGCTGACGAAGAGCTTGGATGGTGTAGTCACCTTCCTTAAAAAGCATCTCATCACACTTTTCATTCATGTTAAGAGATTTTATTTTTAATATCCCAAGTTCATCAGATGGAACTTTATAAAAAACGCAGTCTTTTTTAATGCCTAATCCGATGGTGGAATAAATGACTGTAAAAAGATGCTGCCAAGATCCTTTCGGTTTTTCAATCACCTCACCATCTTGATAGAACTCATGTTTCTCATCGAGACGAACAGCACTCATCCATTCGACTGGCATCTGTGCAAAGAGGTTAAAACAAAAAATCAGACTCACGATAGATATCATGGGAGCTCCTCGTAGCAGCGAAAAGCGACAGGTCTTAGAAGATCTTGAACACCATCCCAATAACCACGCTTACCAAGCTCATGCCACTCATCTGCGGCAGGAAAAAACCGTGAAGATTTTTTTAAATTTTTCTTTGTTTCAAAAATATTCACTAAGCTCTCTTGCTCATACCCCAAAGGATAATTCATCCCCATCCATGAGACTGAGTCAGTAAAATAATGTCTCTCAGAACACCCCTGAACTTCCGCCAACTGACAATCTAGAGGAGTGAGCTGAAAATCTGGATTTATTCTCGCAAGTCCCAAAAAAGTCTTTTGAATATCTCGCTGCCAAGGAGTGGCAGGTCTTGTCATCATTTTGGGTTTAGGTTGATCGAGATCTATGGGAGTCATCGATGCCGCATCAAAGAGATGAGCCTCCATTAACTTTTTTCCGTAAAACTCACAGTACTTTTTTTGATCCTCTAAATTAAGATAGGCTGGCTTAGGCCACTTCAATCGATCTTTCTCTATTAGCTCTGTTTGTCCTAAAGCGACTCGCCACTCGTTTACTTTTTGATTAGTCACATAAAACTTATCAATAAAAATTTTTCTGCCAAAATTATCCCATGTTAACTTTGATTCTTTTTGATGGGCATAGGGATAAACACGTTCAGGTAAAAAACTATCTCGACATGTATCTTGAAGCAGGACTCTCAATGACATGCCAGGAATTTCAGCAACTGCTAAATCAACTTCAAAACCATAGATCGGCTCAATCCCCTGCTGACTTCTTTTAGTGAATTTCATGTGGCGGTAGTTTTTTGAGTACTCAGCTATCACGGGGTAACTTGCTCGAGCTGTCAGATGATAACTCTGACCAAAGAGATCAACCTTTAAACTTGGATCATTTGTCACGCCACCCGACCAATAACACTGCCAGAAATGTGGCTGACAATCTAAATAGTTTTTACCGATATTTTTATCAAAGGCTAATTCATCCGCACACTGGGGAATGATTCGACCAAGATATTTCTCACCATTTTCCCATAGATCTACCACTTTAGGCATGCCAGCTTCGATGATCTCGAGGAATAGCTTATCTTGAGTCTCAGGCTTTTTAATTTTTCTCACAAGCCTGACTTCTGGTTTGGGACGCATGAAAAGAAAAATTATGCCCATGACAGCAATGGTTCCCAAGATCAGAATGATTTTTGGTATAATAGATTTACTAGAAGCTCTTTTCACAGGATCAGGTTATATGAAATGGATAGAAGAAGTAAATAAAGAAGAAGCTCGGTTCAAAAGTGTGTTGAGCTTTGATGAGTTCATGGCCCTTGTTGAAAAGAATCCAGCCAAGGAAGCCAGGCCTCTTTGTATCTATCTTAAAAATATGTTTGATCACTTTGGCGTTGAAAAGAATGGTGCCTTCAAACTTTTCACGAGAGATCATGCAGATGCTCCTAGTGTCCATGGGCAGATAGAAACTCAACAAAAAATTTATCAGAACATCAAAAACTTCATGGAGGAAGGATACAATAACAAGTTTCTTCTTCTTGTAGGTCCGAATGGATCATCGAAATCAAGTCTCGTAAAAAAAATGATGTACGCAGCAGAAGACTACTCACATACAGATGAAGGGGCTCTCTTTACCTTTAGCTGGATTTTTCCCATCGATCACTTCGTCAAAGGATCACTGGGTCTGTCAGGCGAAAAAAATGATAAAAATATTCAATCCTATGCTTACCTAGAAGATAAAGATATTAGTGCGATTCTTCCGTCGGAGCTCAAAGATCATCCACTTCTTTTACTTCCGATGAAAACAAGGCAGCAGCTTTTTGAAACGTATTTTAAAAATGACGAGCACAGGCTTGAAACTATACGTAAATCGTACCTTTATACGGGAGATCTGTCTCAAAGAAACCGACTGATCTTTGATGCTCTTTTAAAAAACTACAAGGGAAGTTTTCAAGAGGTCTTAAAACATATCCGTGTTGAGAGACTTTATATTAATCGCCGTTATTCTATCGGTGCGACAACTATTGAGCCACAGCTTCATGTGGATGCTCAACTTCAGCAGATTACCATGGATCGTCGATTAGCTTCACTCCCTCCGAGTCTTCAGTCACTCAATCTTTACTCTATTAACGGGGAAGTCGTTTTAGCGAATAGAGGGATCCTAGAGTTCTCAGATCTTTTAAAGCGACCACTTGATACGTTTAAATACTTACTCATGACCATGGAATCGAAAACGATTAACCTTCATGGGATTCTCACTGAATTAGATATTTTCTTCATCGGGTCATCGAATGAGATTCACTTCAGTGCTTTTAAACAACACCCGGATTTTAATTCTTTTAAAGGGAGATTTAATTTCTTGAGAGTTCCCTATCTATTGAGCTATCGAGATGAAGAAAAAATCTATGGTGAACAAATTCAAAACCTCAAAGAAATTTCTCTCTTTGAGCCACATGCTCTTAAATCTCTTTGTCTTTGGGCCGTGATGAGTCGGATGAGAGCACCAAGTGGTGCCAATTATGTTGAAGAAAAACTTGGAAAGATCGCTGAAATGCTTTCACCAATTGAGAAATGCTTCTACTATGCCGATCTCGACATTCCCGATCACTTTGACTCAGAAACAAAGCAGCTCTTAAAAAGTTCGCTAAATTTTGTGATGAAAGAATTTGAAAATGATCCCATGTATGAAGGGAAATTCGGTATCTCACCTCGTGAGGTTAAGCAAATGATCTACGATCTAGCTTATCAGCACAAGAACGTAACGTTTGTAGATGTCCTTGATTACTTAAAAATTGTTTCAGAGAAAAAAGCTGAGTATGACTTTCTTAATATCACACCGATCGGTGAATATCATCATAGCTATAAATTTATTGATCTGATTCAATCTCATGCACTCCAAAGACTGGATAATGAGGTACGCGAAAGCCTGGGTCTTGTGGATGATCGCTCTTACGATGATTACATCTCGAAGTATATCCTTTCGATCAATGCCACGATTAAGGGTGAAAAAATCAAAAATATGGTGACTGGTAAGTTTGAAAGTCCTGATACTTATTTCATCAAAGAGTTTGAGACGAACATTCAATTGAATGAATCTCCTGAAAAATTTCGCTCAAGCCTCATCGCAAGACTTGGTGCTTTTGCTTTGGATAATCCAGGTAAGCCTATCGTCTATACGAAGGTTTTTGAGGATCTCTCCCATACTCTCCAAGAATCTTACCGAAAAGAGCAGAAAAAAATTATCGATCGCATTAATAGCCATTTAATGCTTTACCTCACAGATCACACGAACGTTCCAAAAGATGTGAAGGAGATGATCGATCGTATCTTGGAGAATTTGGTGAAAAAACACGGGTATTCTCAAGATGGAGCGATTTCAAGTCTTCAATATCTGCTTAAAATGCGATACGACATCACTCAATGAGTGAAATAAAAAAATCATTTACGACTGAAAAATTTGTCGCCACCTATCCGGTTGAACCTAATCAGGATGGGTGGAGACTGGATCAGTTTGTGCAAAAGTGTATGCCGACACTTTCTCGGCAATATATTAAAAAAAAAATTGATAAGGGTGAAGTTCAAATCTCTGGTCGAAAATCCCCTCATAAACCAAGTGTAAAGGTTCATCACCTCGAAGAAATTACTATCATCACTCATAACGATGGCATGATCGAAGACGAATTCTGGCGAGGGAAAGTTATCGAGAGAACCGAAAAACCTCAAATCGTTTTTGAAGATGAGGATATTCTCGTCATTCATAAGCCTCCATTCATGATTACTCATCCCGCAGGAAAAAATCTTTTTTACTGTGCGACGGTGTACTTTGAAACTCTCCTGAAACATAAAGTTCACTCGATTCACCGCTTGGACCGAGAGACTTCTGGGCTTTTGATGCTTGGGAAAAATCCAAGATCATCGGCCAAGGTAGCAGAACTTTTTGAGAATGATCTCGTGAGAAAGTGTTATTTTTTGATTGCTCATAAAAAAGAAAATGCGACCCCCTTTCCTTTTACCGCGAAGGAGAGGATGGACCGAGTTGAGGGATCATTTCCCGCTGGGATCATGAGTATTTTCCCTGAAGATTCTGACCAAGGAAAGGATTCAACGACTCATTTCGAATTAGTCCTAGAGAAGAAAGATTATGTTTTAGCTCTCGCTTTTCCTGAAACTGGTAGACAACATCAGATCAGGCTCCATGCCAGTTTTCATGGCTATCCCCTTCTTGGAGATAAACTTTATAACGGTGACTCGAATGTTTTTATCCGGTTCAAAGATTTTGAAGCCACTGACGAAGACCATGAGCTTATGCAAATCTCTAGACAAGCTCTCCATGCCATTGGCCTAAAACTCGCCTACCCAGGTCCAGAGATGAATCATTTTATGGCCCCTTTACCGATGGATCTTTCAGATTGGCTTGAGAGCAAGCTCAATTTAAAAAGAGAAGATGTTGAAAAAATGCTTGAAGAGAAAATTTTAAAATTTTTTGATAAAATTTAAAACACCCTTTGGACCTGCGTTTTCTTCACCCTCAAGAATGATCCGCGGAAGATGCTTAAGCCGATGAAGACAGTGCTTAATATTGCTCACACCAACCGAGTTTTCAAAAAACTGAAACATACTCTCATCATTAGGAGCATCTCCAAAGAAATAGGATTCTTCCTTCTTAAGATTTGGTTTTTCATGTTTTAAAAAGTAATCAACGCCTAAAAATTTTGAAATCTCACCGCACCAGAAATTAATATGCACATTTGATTTAGAATAATTCACTTTATTTTTTTGCATGAACTCCATTACTGGATTCATCTCCGCTTCACTCATAAGATTAAATTCGATCGCACGGTCCGTGAGGCGTCCGAAACTGTCTACAGAGAGAGGAATTTTTGGAAACTGTTTTTTAAGTTCTGACGTGAATGTGGCCAAGCGATCGATTTCCGATTTCTCAACCAAAGGAAGTTCAAGAATTTCTCCTCGATGATCTCGCTTCAACAGCACTCCCCCGCCCTCCATGAGGCAATAGTTAATATCAGGGAAATGTGTCAGAAAAAAATGTCCCCAAGAAAGAGATCGACCCGAAACGATGACGAGCTCATGATGATTTTTTTTAAGATGATCGAGGATTTGAAAAAACTCTGGCGTTAATGCTCGATTTTCAAGAGTGAGGGTGCCATCGAAATCTGAAAAAAAAATCATAGTTCAACCTTTAAGAAGTGAAGATGAATCATAGAATATTAAAATTTTAACTTCAAATCCATGAAGATTTCATACGTTAACGCAGCGAAAAACATGAATAAAAGAAGGAAGTTATTGACGATATCCCTGTTCGTTTATAGATTGGTATCCTCGTTTCAATGGTGACCGTAGTTCAGTCGGTAGAGCGCCAGATTGTGGTTCTGGTTGTCGTGGGTTCGATCCCCATCGGTCACCCCATTTTTTTCTTCAGTTTTTCATCAGAACAGTGAAATCTCAAACGACATCAAGTAGTTAATTTAACAATCCGAGCTTCCATCACACACTTGCGAATCTTTCGTGAAATTTCATGAAATGTCGTCGGTTTGCTACTTCTTGCTACACGTTTTGCTATTTTTTTCAGAGACAAATTTGAAACATAAAGCCTCGTCCTTGCTACTTCTCTTATAGAGCGGACTGACGGGATGAGGCTTTTACAAATTTGTTGGAGAGATTTTATGAACAACTTAATCAAGATCGCTGTGACACTGGCCTTTATCGCTGCAAGTTCGGGACAGCTACCCAGAATCATCAAGGAAGTTAGGATTGCTCAATTGAAACTTTTAAAAGAGTCTCAGGCCAGTAAGTGGCCTAAGGCTTGGGTTCCCTAGGCATAGATTAAACTTTAGAAAAAGCCTCAAAATCCGATAAGTCTAGAAATTTACACAGGAAAGTTTAATGGCTAAATCTATGAACGAGATTTATCTTGATGCACTTAAAACTATTAGCGGATGGACCACCATATCTGAATGGGCAATAAAAGTTGGTGAACTTTATCCCGATGTTTTAGAGAAGACAGAACAACAAGCGAAAGCCTATGACCCACCTTCAACAGGCTTAAGAGAAATTGCAGCCCGAATCAGCTCTTTAATTTCAAGAAGCGCATACCAAGGAATGGTTGAACTTGATGAATCTGAAAGGCCAAGAAAAGTTCGCCATATCACCGAAGCAGAAGCGAAGACCCACGAAGAAAAAGAACTCGAAGAAGACTTAGCCCCAATTTCACGCAATCAAAAAATAAAATCTGCTATCGAAAAATTATCCGTGAAAGATAAATATCGACTAGATGAATTTGAAGCAATAATTGGCCAGCTCAGACAACTTTTCAACTTAGATTTTGAACTTGAACACGCTAAAGCTTTGCTGAATGACAAAGATCCAGGCCTTCATCATCCAGACAATATCCAGGTTCTTTTAAAATCGCATAACAGAATGAAAAGCAGTGATAACTGGGAACGTTTTTCACTTGTCGAACAAATGGAATACATCAAGTCTGCAGTAATTCTTCAAAAGATGGTTTCACGCCGCATGGGGATTGAAATTGATGATTCAGTGATAGACTCCATACTTCATAGATTGAAGGCGGTTTACTAATGAGTATTGAACAGTTCTTTATTTCTAATATCTCAAATGATCTTAACCACGAAGAAGCTTTGAAAGAAATTCTCAAGTCAGCAGAGAAAGTTGTAATTGTAGCGCCATTCATCACAAAATACGGAATTGACCTAATCAGAAGTACGGTCTCAGAAACAGCAAGTCTTAAAATAATTACAGAACTAAATCCTAGAGGTATTGCAAGTGGCTCACAATCTCCTAAATTACTAAAAGAAATATCTGAGCGGGCAAATACTGAGGTATATTTTACAACGAACGGAAAACTCCATTCAAAAATTTATTTCGCTGACGAAAACGTCTTTATAACAAGCGGTAACCTTACCATGGGCGGCCTTAAGAACAATTTTGAAACAGGCGTTCTATTTTCAAGAAAAATCAAAGATCGGATTTCTGAGAAATTAAAAGAAGAGATAATTTCTCGTCTCAAAAAAGACCTAATTCCATACATTGAAAAAAGTGCATTTCGTTTGAGCGAAGCTACAATCGCTCCGTTTCTTGAATTTGAAAACAGTGACAAGCTGAAAGCTTTTAATGACTTCATAAAAGAATCAGAAGAAGAACTACCCAGAAATGGATTCGCTACTTTTATGCGAGATTTTAACGGCCGACCTGTTGAAACAGAAATCCTTGCCTCATTAAAAGAGTTTCAGTTAGAAGAAAAGCATTGGGAAGTCTTTTTTAGGTATAAAAACAATAGCGATATTGATCATTTAAGAAATGATCTTGATAATGAGATCAATCCCATCCTGGAGAATATCTTTCACTGTATTAAGCAAAGCCCTGTTTGTTCTGCTCACTTCGCAAATCTTATGACCATGTTTTCGAGAAATTTACAGGTTAAGACATTTTTGCCTCTGTATCGAAATATGTACCTAACAAAAATTGGCCTCAATGGTGATAATCGGAAAAAGCACGTTTATTACCCATCATTTGTATTAAACATGTCGGCTTCAAAAGACCGAACTGACAAAGTATTCCAAATTCGAGTGGGCGTAGAAGAAGATATAAGCAATGAACCACTATGTACCTATACTGAGAATTTTCTAACTAAGATGCTCGCTAATTCAAAAGAGTGCATATCTCGCTTTAGTAGAATGAACGGTAATTGGTTTTTAGTTCATGGCCAAGATCGAAAAGGAAAAAGAGTTGCACTGCCATTAAAAGATGTAACTGAGTCTCAGTTACGAGAAATATGTAGCTCCTACCTCAATTCAGGTGAACCAGCAGATATCAACATCTGTCATAACTATTACTGGGGTAAAGACGATATTCTGAAACAACCTAAAGATTTCATTGAAAGCCTTGCTAGCGACCTGAACCATCTTAACTATTTTTTTGAAATAGCTAACAACTTGAAATAGAAAATCGGAAGAATTCTTATGGCCAGTAAAGTTCTATTGTATAAATACTGCAAACTTCCTGATTCTCAGTATTGGGAAGCCATGCTGTCGAAAGTAAAGTTTTCCAAACTCTCATTTCTAAACGATCCATTTGAAGGATTTTTAAAAGTTAGAGATGAATCAGGGAATGTTATTGATCAAGTTCCAGATGATACTTGCGTCGCTAGTTTTTCTATGGTCAAGCCCTACAGTAGTGTTAAAAAAGATCGAGACAAGAAAACCGACGATGTAATTGAATCTAATATCTATATGTGGTCACACTATGCGGATTCTCTAAATGGAATTTGCATCGAATATGAAGTGATAGAAAAGAACCATAAAGGAATTAAAGCTAAAGAAGTGAAATATATTACAAAGCATACTGAGGAGATATCTCCTTTCTTGAAGTATAAAAGCTGGGAGTTTGAAAAGGAATACCGTCTTTCAATTTCCTGTAAAGAAAAGGGCAAATCTGAGGAGTACAAAGAAAATTCTGAAGCAGGCCTCAAGATAAAACGAATTTTTATTGGCGTTCGCTTACTCGGAAAAGACAAAAAGCATAAAGGGACTACAATAAATAAAAAGATGCAAAATCTTCCAGTCGTTATCTATTTACACAAAAAGTATCCACATATCCCACTATATGTATGTGCTAGACACAAAAGCAGCTTTAAAATTATAAAAAAAGAAAATCAAATCTGGGACAAGAAGGAAAAATCAAAACAGCGGATAAGAAACTAAGGAAGTTTTTCTAACCAGTCCCCGAGCTCTTCATAAAGAAGAAATTGAATATCTGACTTGAGTGGAGGATTAAATGTCCACCAATATGTCTCTTTAGTAACAAAAAGAGATTTAACCTCTAAAGGCCATGCAGGGAAACCCCATTTAAGAGTTTTAAACACTTTTTCCAAGTTTTCAGATAAATAAGTATGTCGTTTCTGAACTTTCCCAACATAACTTTTAACATCTAGAACATCGGAATTAGCGCCAAAAAGATTTTCCTTTAAACGCCTTGCATCTTTGAGGCAAAAAGCGGGCAAGAGGTGCTTACATTCTATATTCAAAACAATATTTTTATCTTTGATATACGCAAGTACATCATAGTCCCCAAGGTCTTGAGGGTATCCACCGTTTTTTTCTCTTCTGTGAAGTTGAACATTTGGTTCAGAAAAAGTCGTTATCTGCTGAACCAGGCTAAAACATTTCTTTTCAAGCTCATCCTCTAGTAGCTTTTTCTCTGCCTGAATTGTAGCTTCGATTTTTGTCGATTCCAAGTCGATAGGTATTTTCCCATGGCTCAAAAAATTCATCCAAATAGTTCTACTTTTATAAGCAGAACATGGTCCCCAAGCGACTACATCCGTATCCCATTTGAAAATTGGACGAATGGTGTATCTAGAATGTCTCTTCAAATGTTCCCAAGTTGGTATTAAATCTGGAGAGGAATCTGTTCCAACGATCTTCTTAACATTTTCTTGTTTTAAAATTAAAAAATCTACTATCGCTTCAATTCGTGAAATCTCGACTACATCTGATTCTTTGAAGGATTTATTATAAATCTCAGCGATAGCTTTAGGCGAAGCAAAATAGTAATGCCCCTCTCCTTTATCAGCTAAATATCCCCACTTTGCCAATACATCAAGGACACCTAAAAGTTGAGAGTAAGAGAACCCTAAGTCTTCAACGAAAGCCTTATTTAAGTCAGCAAGATAATCCTCTGGCGGTCGTGGCGAAATTAAAGAATTTCCGGGAGAAACTTTTCCCAAACTTCTTTTTGAAAGATATAATTCATAATCTTTCTGAGCTTGTTCAATCTCATCTGGTAGATGAATTGCCACCTTAAACTGGTCATCGATGCTAACTTTGGCCGGATATATGCCATGGTGGATTTGATCACTAGCCATAGCGAATGAAAAATACCAATCTATTAATGCAATTAACTCTTTAAACTGATCTTCTTGAACTTCATTATTTCCTACGGGGTTCAATAAAACCAATTTCTCTATAAAGAACCGAATATTTCGATGCATTGACTTGATTTTTTCATCTTGCGTAATAGCAATCTCATTTACATCGTAATTCACTCTTCTTTTTGAAGCCGATTTTGCATTCCATTTTTTCATCACGTCATCAAAAATGAGAGAGTCAATTTCTTTAATTGCTCTAAGTGCAGTGGATTGAAAATTAAGAGTCGAAATCTCTTTATCAATAGAACTAGAAACTTGAATCAAAAGGCTATTAATTTTTATTTTAGCATCGGCTTGCTCATAGGTACCTTCTACTAAGCCCACTTCTTTCGCAATTATTGCTACTCTTTTTACTGCTCTTTTAAAATGACTATCGTCTGGCAAATTCGCTTTGGAGTTATCCGGGAATGACATCTCTTTATGACCAACTTCAACTGTGTAGCCAGGCTTTTGTGGCACCAGCTCAAGGAATTTATTTGTAATCTTCTTAAAATCATTATCAGGCTCAATTAAATTAACTTGTTCTAAGAAATTAAGAAAAAACTCAATTTCAGCACTGCTGTCTGCAAAGTTTGAAAATTTCTCTATTGTCTTATCCATATCAAAAACACATCTAATTCCAAATTCATCTACATCGAACTTGCCGGAGTCCAAATCATAGGCCTGTCCAGAACCCAAAAAATGGCTCAAATGGTAAAAAGTCTTATCTCGCAAAACAAGAGAATTTGGGAAAATGAATAACCTCAAATGCTTTCTGTTTGAGAAAAAAACATGTTTCTCCAATATAAGGGGCAAGTATGTGAAATAATCTGCCAAGCATTGCGCTAAAGTATCAGCAATTCTAAACTCTAGACTCTGTAAAGTGAAATAGGGGGTTGTGATTGTTATTTCAACTAGCCCAATATTGCAATAGAAGTAAGATTCCCTAAAATCCTTTTTTGTAATTCTAATGTAGTTTTCGAAGTCACCATCTAACACCATTGCTCTAGGATTATTGAAAATTTTAGTATTTGGATAATTCTGCCAAAATGAAGATAGGGACTTGTAACGATATGAACTTCCCCAGTGAGGATCGATCATTACAAGATCGGGATGAATGGCGCCATCAATAATTAAGCCATTTAAATCTCTAAATGATCCAAACAAATCAAGAGAATCGATCATAGGCAGAAATGATGTAGACTCGTTTTCTGTTTTAAATTCACAAAACTTATCAAATTCTTCAGCCCCATTTATCTCATCGAATAATCCAAGCAATTTTTCTCCATAATAGACTTCGGCATCCAAGTCCCTAGGAATTTTCAGCATCTCTACCCCTGTCGTGATGTGAGGGATAACAACTACAAATTTAGGGGTTAATGGCTCATCCGATTGATCTATTATCAACTGTTGTTTTAAGTGGAGAACTAGACCAACTCTGTCTTTAAACCTTTTCTTAGCTTGTTCGATATTTTTTGAAATATTAATTAAACTTTTTTCTAGCTCTGCCTTGTCTCTTGTAATGCTCGTAAATGCAAAAAGATAAATTTTATTTCTTGAAGTTAATGCTATTGGAAAAATGAAGTCCTCTGGTTTTTCATCTATTGTAGTTGCACTCACCAGGACGTTCAGTGCATCTTCCTTTACTCTTTCTCGTAAAAATTTTCCAAACTCTAATCCAATCTTTATTGGAATAGGTGGCAATTCATTTAACTTCTTTAAATCGGGAAGAATCTTATAAAGAGTCTTTCCCCAGCTATCAATAAACGAAGACAAATAAAACCTTGGATTAGCCGGAAACACTTCTGCTCCAATCTTAACCAAGACCATTGACGGCAGCGTTCCACGGAGGAACATATCCCCAAACTCCTGGTGGGATATTTTGTAATTCGAACTTCCAATTTCTTTGGTAAATCTATTTATGAATTGATCTTCAAGTTTGAGTTTTGGAAAAACTTCATTAAAGAATGTGCTTACTTCATTCCAGAAAGCCTCAGACGGTATTTCAAAATGACCTATTTCGGCTTTATCTCTACCTTTTCTCTTTGATTCATTCTCCGGTAAACTTGAAACAACACAGTCAACTAACTTTAAAAGGGTTTCTAGCTGCTCTCTAGGACTTTCTTTTTGAATCTCCACAATTTCATCAATGAGAGCGTTTGTAATAGCCTCAAATGAATAGAGAAAATCATATGGGCCACTTAACTCATCACCATAAAGCATTTTGAATGCTGTACCGTTATGCCAATATTTGATTTCTCCCCAATCGCCTTCAGGCAGGCAATCCTCAAGCATTGGAAAAGATGGTGCTATTTCTATTATTTTCTTCGCAAAATTAGAAAATTCATCAAATGTTTCAATTTTAATTTTCTGAGAATATTCTTCCATCGGAATTTGATAAAACATCAAATAAAGGAATTTGTGCCTGACTAGAACCCCTCTATTGTCATTCCAAGTCGTGAGGGCAAATAAACCTCTCGCAACATCTTGAGGAGAATATAATGTAAATAGATTTCGTAAATCTTGATTATCCAATTTCATAAATCCTTTAAAAAATTGTTTAATAGATAATAATCCCCAAAATCTTTTTAACCAATCTGTTAATTGCCTCATGCAACTCCGTAAAAGGCTATCGATCAGGTGCTGCCTTTTGCTTTTTCAAGAAATTAATTTTCTAGAAAAGAAATTAACCTTATGACTCACTCTTGGATAACTTGTGAATTAATGCCCCACAAGTCGCAAGCATAAAGAGGGCATCTTCTCTTTGCCATTCAGTATTATTTGCAACATCGTTATTGGAATGTTTCGCGAGATGAGTTAAATGCATTAGCTTTTGAATCAGCTGAAGGCGTTCTTTCTTTGTATTTTCTTTATTAGGGGAAATTTCATCCTCTGGAAATGTTGGCAGGGTTTCAAGACAATCACGACAAAGGGCTACAGATTGTCTCCATTGACCTCTAAGCATGGCTTGTTGTGCTTCTTCCAACTTTGCATAAGAAAGATTATACGCAGGATTTGAATTTTCACCTGATGTCGGAACCTCAATAAGTAAAAATTTTGAATATCCCATCTGATCTAGAACTTTTATCCAAGCAGATTGCTCTATACGCAAAGTTCTATCTTCCCATGAAGGTCTATAGTCACCTTGCTCCAAGATCATTCCTTTAATTTTTAAAAGGAATGTTACATCGCCACCACATCGTTCTTTCTCTATTTCATTAAGATCAGAAAAAGATAACTTAATGCCAAATCCTTGAGCCGTATTATTAACATGGTCATATGCTTGATGAATGGCTGGGCCTTGCGTGGATTGCAATTGTCCAATAAACTTCTGTGACCGCTGTGGCGTTTCGATCCAAAGCTCAGCAGTAAGATGGTGAAGCTGAGGATTCTCCCCCTTGTTCACTGGATTTATGAGCAACCTTATCGCAAAAGATAAAAGATAACCGCCAATAACCCTCTGTCCAGAATACACTTCTGGAGTTATTTCACAAAATCTTCTGGAATTGCGAAGGTCGAAGCCCATCGCCTTTAGATCGTCGCTTCAGGCTGAAATTTTGATTTAGAAACAGTTTTGCTAAGTGACTTAGCAAAGAGTCCACGTTCAGTTTCGATAAATTCTAGCTCAACGTCGTCATCTGTTTTGAAGTCATCGAAGCTAGAAGAACCAAAAGTAGTTTCTGAGGAAAAGAAAACCTTCCCATGCTTCGGAACTGTTACCATTCCAAAGTTAAGATCAGAGTGAATTTTGGAGATTTTGCCTTTAACTTTCATAAGTTAATCCTTATTTATCGTTTGTAAGATTCTAAGGCAATCAGAAACTGCCCCTACATTACTTTCTCAATAATTTATATCTATACAATCCTTCGTAACATATTGTTTTGGGTCTTTGACACATGGTGGAAGGCCAGGGCCAACAATTTTTTCACCTAAAGATTCTTTATTTGATAATTCTAGATTCAACTCCAAAAGGAATTTCAAAGCATCTTCATCTTTATCCATGCCATAGGCATCTCTCACAGCCTTATCTAATTTTTCATGAGCATCTCGAAGAGGATTTTTTCCCGGCGACTCAAGTGACTTATAAAGATCACGAAGAGAAAAATCATTTTTCTTCATCAAATCGTTTCTAAGATCGCGCAATTCTTGTGATGCATCCGCGACGGTTTTAACTTGTTTCTCTGTCGCCTTTTGCGGCCAAGGAAAAGTATCAAATACCGTATCTGAAGTGTAGCGATAGTCACCTTTAAGTGTGGAGCACCTTGAAGTAAACCAGTTCCAATGCATTTCTGACTGAATAATTCCAAAACTATAATTATCTTGAAACACAAACACCTGAATTGAGTCATTGGGGCGAATTGCCGGTGAGACAAATTCAAATATAGCTCTCTTAGTTACTCTTGAGCAGGCAATATAGCGAGTCAGTTTGTTAATGGAGTTTACCATCCTCGTATTTTTTCTACGGAGCTGCCACCAAACATTAAACGCAGACTCATATTGGCGATCAACTTTTGCTTTTGGATTTTTCTTCAAAATTGCTTTATTTCTCTTAATTTCTTCGTCTGCCTTTTCTTTTCTCCAAGGAAGAACTGTCTCGGAAACAATTTCAAAAGGCTCTTTATACTTTTTCGATGTAATAACATCACGTTCGCCAAAATCAATAACAAATCTTTCTGGCAACGATCTAAAATTTCCAACAAGTTCGCGACCAATAAGAAATGGGTACAGAACTTCTCTATTACTTTTTGTCTTGAGTAGCTTTAATGCATCATCTTTGTCCAAAAGGAATCCATCATGGCCATGCTGTTGACCAGGAAAACATGAATTTGATTTTTTATTTTCTGAAATAAGTTTTGCTCCACTCACATCAACAACAAGACTTAGAGCTGAATTTATTTCATCTAATTTATAAACACTCCATGGACTGTCGAGATTATCGCCGTACTGAAAGTAGAGAGTCTTCTCATCGTCATCTTTGCCTTTTAACCAATTAACAATTGAAACATGGACTACCGCATCTCCTGACCAAACTTGGCTCGAAACCGCTTCTGTAATTGTTCC
>Ga0255183_1000486_pt1 | contig 15389 bp, 21 predicted proteins | sample Atl_UVDOM_RepB_8_FD_183638 | JGI IMG/M metagenome (GOLD analysis project Ga0255183, IMG submission 183638) | Freshwater microbial communities from Altamaha River, Georgia, United States - Atl_UVDOM_RepB_8d | ecosystem: Environmental > Aquatic > Freshwater > River | place: USA: Georgia...
AGAAGAAGATGTAAAAAAATATCCAGAATTATATATATCTAAATATCCTGCTCTTGCTGATTGTGTAGAAAATCCTGTTGAAGACCTTAAAAAGTATTTTAATAATTTCGTTAATCATCTTAATTCACCAGAATCAGAAGGTAGACTAACTATCACAGATGAAATAACTGATGCAATTGTAGCTGCAAAAACAAAACATCCAAAACACTTTGGTGATGACATGAAATATGTTGTAATCGAAGCATTTGAAGGTGATTATGAAAATTTCAACATGATGTCATCATTAGCAACTGATGATATACGTGCAAAAGGACAAAAAAATAAATCTATGTCAGTTGAAAAATATTACCTCAGTAGAAAAAACAAGAGATTAATACTACATGTATTACTCAAATTATGTGAAAATGATGGAGTTAATTACTCAGACTTACCAGTATACAAAAGAAAATATTACATTCGAGAAGCAGTTTTCAACATTTATGGAAAATTCTTTGAATGTACTACTCATAGACCTATTATACCCGCCATGATTTACCGATTATTTGGTGCAAAGAAGGTATATGATACTTCTGCTGGATGGGGTGATAGAATGTTAGCTGCAATGGCCTTGGGTATTGATTATACTGGAGTTGACCCAAATGTTCGGTTAATAAAAGGTCATAAATTCTTAATTGATACAATTAATCCACAACAAAGTACAAAAGTGATTACTAGTTGTGCTGAAAAATTTAATCCAAATGATGAATTTGATGGAATGTACACAAGTCCACCATTTTACACTCTTGAATGTTATTCAAACGACAAAACTCAAAGTATTAACTACAAGGGTTTTAATAGTTGGATGAACGATTTCTTATTCAAGATGCTTGAAAATTGTATTCAATGTGTAAAAAATGATGGATTCATTGCAATTAATATCATCAATTGGAGAGATTATAATATCTTAGATTCGATGATAACTCACATGATAGATGTCAAAAAACAAAAATTTCATGGATTTATATGGTACCGAGGTGGTAAAGAAGGTATGCAAGTATCACCAATTGCTGTATTTAAAGTGGTTAAGTAAACGTTATAATAAAAAATCATATTTTTTTTGATTTATAGTTTTCCAATACATTAGTATTATGTTGTGTTCAAAAAAAGTATACCATGTTGATAATGGTACTCTATATGAATATAATTACAAGTATCCTACAGACAAACCTGAGTTAGTTGTCAACAAACTTAGTGATAATGTGGCAGTTGTATCACAGAATAAATTTGGTAAATATTATGTAATGTATACAGATGGATCATTGTATGAAATTAGTGATGATAATCTATCCTTTAAGTTTCCTGGTAATTTTGAAATACCGGAAAGATTAGAAAATGTTAATTCCCCATTATTATATTACAAAACAAAGTTAACAACTGTATTACATTACGGTAGTGTTTTTGTTACATGTGACTTGACACTGGATGATGAATCTAAAAAACAAATTTTGTACATTAAGAATGACATATTATTTTCATATGATGGTGAATTTATTACTAGAATTAATCTTATTAATATGGAATCTGTACCTCAGCAGACCAACTTTTGTGTATTTGACGATTTTTGTTATACTGGTAATAAGGTTGGTGACCAATATTGTATCACAAAATTTAAGATTACTGATGAAGTTAATCTTGAATTTCACTCATATTATACTATACCAATTGAAGAATTCACACCAGATGTTTGTTTTGGGTCAAAATATTTTATCTTAAATGGTAAAATTTATGTCTTTAATCATCATCAAAGCAAAATTACAAAATTATGTCGAGGTGAATATGGTTGCGAATTCAATGGATCATTTTACATACCAACAAGAAATACCCTTTCAATTGAAACAACATCATTTCAATCTCCAATTATGATCAAAATTAATTTATAAATTAATTTGATTTTTTAATATACAACATCATGGCACTAATTAAAGTTAATGGCAAGTACAAATTATTTGATATTTGCGATAGTATCATTGACGATTTTTATTTTAATGATTTTAATCTATCAACATTAACATTGACAGAAGAAGATTATCTTGATTTTGATACAAGTAAATATGATGCATTGATAACAGAAAAAAGAATAATTATTAAACGTTATAATATAGAAATTATAAACTCTTACCCATGTATAGATTATGTTGGTGAGTACATTTCTGGTGAAGTTGCAATTTATATTCATACTCGCTGTAATACCATTATTGTACGTGATAATATACCAAAAGAAATAATTTATGATAATATTAGATACGATGATGAAATTAAACTAAAACATAAATCTATCACAGAATACGGGTTGGGATCTAATCATAATGAAATATATTATGACGCAGGAGAATATTATTTTAAGATGGATGGTATGCATGTTAAACTTGAACATATTGTCGATAATTTGGTTACACATTTGTACTATAATGAAATATTTATTGGATCTGCATTTCGAAATAATAGCGATGATCTTATGGTAATAAAAAGAAAAATAATTGAACATCGAGAGTTTCATAATCACTTACTTGTAAAACATCGAGATAATCGTCATTATTTGATATTATTATCTTATTCATCTTTATATGAATTTCCATATGATGACGTACCTTTAAAGATACCAACAAAATCTGCTAGAAAATAATTTGATTTATTTTTTATAATTACTCATGTCTATCAAAAAATTACTTGCAAATAGTTATAACAATGGAAATCATATTCCAATTACATTAGAATTATCAAAAAGTATGCAACTTGAAGATATATTTACGATTATATATTTAATGACAGCTAAGAATTGTGAATTACAGATTGATAAATCTTTCCGTATGATAATATACCCATACAATATGTGTAAATTAAATGTAGCTAATATTATAAGACATTATATTGAAATATCAGACACTGGATTATCAGAAATTAATATACAAATAATTGGTATGTTATGTATGATAATATATTCTGAAAAAAATAATTTAGAAATTTCGCATAATTATCAAAAAATTGTGTATAATGATACCAAAAAATTTATTGAAACAGCTATATCTATGGACATTATTAATCATCCAAAAGTAAAATACATAATGAATGTATATAATATTAATACAAATGTCGAATATATGGTACAACCAGAATATACAGATTTACATGTACAAAATTATTTAGAATTATTATCCAACACAAAATCTGCTAGAAAAAACTAATTTTGCCATGGAAAAAATTGATTTTTTATATTTAATTTATAAACTAAATATATAAATGGAAAACATTGAGTATCTTGTTAACAATGAACTTGTTTGGGATAATAAATATTTTGACCTGTCATTTACAATTTCTGCTGCATTTGAAAATTTTGAAATGCTTAAATCTTTATGGATAAAAATAGTAAAGGGTATGAATGAACGATCAATAAATGTTAAGTTTTATTACTTAGGAAAAAATATTGCATCAACATTTATTTCAATATTATCACATAAAGATATGAGTAATGGTGTTATACCTTTAGCTATAGATTGCTTTTTACCATTTGAAGAGATTGAAGAAGCAGACATCACATTTCCAATATATTTTGACGGATGTGTAATTAATACAATTTACGAATATTTCATAGTTACTAGAGGCTTCATAAATTATGATTTTGATTCATGTATACCAATTATGCATAAAGTTGACTTAAATAATACAAAAATAATGAAATATTATGAAATAGTAGAAAATGAATTACTTAATAAAAACATAACTGATTTACGTGCAACTAATTGATAAAAAATTGATTTTTTATACTATCTTATCAATGGAGTATATTAATTACCTCGCAACAAATGGACTTGTTTGGGATGATAAATATCTCGATATAGTATTCAATGAAGATGAATATAAAAATAATTTTGAAGTTATAAAAAATCTATTAATAAGTATAGTAAGTGGTTTAGGTAAGAATTCAATACAAACTGAATTTCATAAATTGTTAAAAATTATTTTAACATATCATGAAAGTATATGTAAATGTAATAATCTCGATATAGATACTTTAATGTGTATTGATATATATAAACCATTTGATGAAATTAAACAAAAAAATTATAAATATCCTATACAACATTCTTTATATAATATTAACACAGTTTATGAATATTTTATTGTGTCCAGAGCATTAATAAAATATGGCATTGAAGAATGTATACCTATTATGGACAAAATTGATCTAAATAATACTGAAATAACAAAATATTATAACATAGTAAATGATTTAATACTTGATAAAATTGGAAAAGGATGGAATACTAAGTCTGCAAGAAATAGATAAATTTGAATTTGTCTAGATTTTTTATTAAAATGTCAACAAATCACTTATATGTCACAGGAAATGACGCATTATTGGTTGTTGGGTTTCCAAGATATCTTGCAGATGAGGTAGCTAATTTAGCTGGTAAACTTGATTATGATGGATATACAAATTTTACACATGAAGTAAAATTTGCAAGGTTTAATGTTTTAAGTATATATAAAAAAGATGATACAATTGAATTACCTTTGTTGGGTTTATGTGCGAATACTATGAGGTACATTTTGAAAACTGAACTTGGGTTGGCTTAAAAACTCAGTTGACACTTTAACATTCATCATTAATCGTCCATTGATAGGTGTGTAAATTGGTCTTGATTCCATTTTTGTTTTATCAATATTCATATTTTTTGGCATGTTAACTGCAGTAATTCTTATGGACTTCTTGTACAAACCATAAAGATAGTACTCAACATCACTAAAGACTTCCATATGTTCAACTTTATCAAAACCTGTTAAGTCAATAACTGATGTCATTGGTTGTTTACTGTGTATGATAATATGTTTTGCAATCCTTACGTTATTATCAAATAATGGGTTTAATACATGTCTGACATCAGCCTCGATATCTTCACTTTTGAATCCAAAGTAGACATATAATGGACCACTTTGTTCTACAAAATCTTTATCGTCAATTAACATTATAATATTTTAGATATACAAAATCAAATATTTTTTTATTGAAATGTATAAAAAACATATTAAATGTCAGTTATTAAAGGAATTATAAATGTTTTACATTCTAAGTTAGATTCATATCAAGATAATGTGGAACTGGCAGATCAAGACGTAGATTTACAAAATTGTAAAGTAATTGCTGGTGAGTATGTCAGATCATTAGGTGTTTGTCTTGATCATGTACCGGATATTGTTGATTTAGTTAAAATACAAAGATTGAATAAATATAAAATAATGAAATTTGTTGATCATGATGAAATTAGCCAATATATAAATATTAGTCCACAAGAATATGATCATATCGTTGACGACATCATTAAGGATTATTGAGTACATAAACATGTCCATTGTTATCATATAATAAGTCAACATTTGATTTACCAATGTTGATATTTTTTATACGAATATCATATCCTTTTTTCTTAAGTTTACTCAAAATAGCCTTCTTCGTTTCATAAGTTACATCATATTTGGAATTATTTGAGTCAAATGCATACCATGTCGAGTTGACAAATTTGTTATATGGGATCATTTTAATTATTCTTTATAATTCTAATAACATTCAATTTTATAAAAAATTAATTTGATTTTTATTTGATAGTTATAAATGGCACTATTTAGGATTGGTGATGAATACAAAATATTTGACTTATCAGATAAAAAATTTTATCACAAAACATTAACATTATCAGAAGAAGATTATATTAGCTATCGTGATGTTCATAAATATCGATTTATAATAACTGAAAAACGCATAATATACAAAATTTGTCGTGGTGTTCATGAAATACCAAATGATTTTAATAATTGTATACAATATATTAGATACAATTCTGTTGATAATGATTTACTTATTATTACCAGGGAAGAAATTTACAGTATTTCTAAATATAATGAAATAATATATTATGATAAAATACCAAGATTTGAAAATACTACAATACCACTCAAAGATAAAATTACTAAAAATGAATATAAGCATGATAAATTCCATATATATTATTTAGATGAAAGATATTACTTTGAAACAGATGATAGGGTAATTGAATTTGATCATGAAGATGATAGATTGGTCACCCATTTATACTCAAAGGGTATATTTATTTGTTCTGTGTTTAGAAATAATTGTAATGAACTTATGGTTACGAAAAGAAAAATACTTGATCATCGTAAATTTTATAATCATCTATTGGTTCAATATAAGATAGACAATACAATCAGAAATTACTTAATCTTGTTGTGTTATGCATCATTTAATGAATTTCCATATGATGATGTACCATTTAAGATCAATACCAAATCTGCTAGAAAGATATAAACAACATAAAAAAATTATTTATTAAGATATATAATTCTAAACGCATTTTCATAATCTTCCTTTGAAGCATCATAACCAAGTTTTTTTATCGTATCACTAAATAAACTATGTGTAAGTTTGTTTACACGGGCATAAACCCATGCATCCTCAATAAATTTTTCTGTGAAAATAGTTGGAGATATGTCATTAGTATCGATAGATGTAAATATCATATCATGACATGATTCATATAATATAAGATATAGTAAACACACATTTTCCATATTATCAAAATGTTTTTTAATATACATAAAATCCATTCCTCGACAAGCTTCACAGTCATCAATAGTAATATGTTCATCATACGTATTTTCTAAAATATATTCAGACTTACTAACAGATATGTATACTACATCTTCAAGTGTAATTGAGGTGTGTAATTCCCATGGAATAATCACACTTTCTTCTTTAATATTATCTATAAGAAATTGTCTAAATATTGACATTTGGTAATAATTTGTCATTTAAAAATCAAAAAAAATTAAACATTTCTTGCGGATTTTGGAGGACTACCCCTTAAATAATTTTCTACAAAATTATTCATATTATCAGTTGACCCATCTTTAGTAATACCACGAAGCTTCGATAATATAATTGTTAACATTTCGATCGGTAGATTGTATTCATATATTTTAAGTTTTAATTCTTTGATAAATTCCTTCGAATATTCATGTTTAACACCCATAATATTGACAACTCTAGGAATAATATCATCGTTGTAATAATTACTTAATTCGTACCAATTCAACTGTTTTAAATGGTTTTTCTCTTCTATCAATATTTTTCTTAAATCTTCTGAATTTTCATATCTTGTACACTTTCCGTGATAGCGTGAGCAATTATAACAATGGTTGTCGGTATCAATATTGTTCACCCAATAAGATCCACAACCATTGGGATCTTTTTTTTTCTCGACGCATGGAAAATCTTCAGTATATATTTTATACATATAATAATGTCTATGTCTATTATCAGAAAATCGTTCAAACTGATCATACATTATATAATTATTATAAAGACATAACAATAAACACAATTCATCTGAATTATCCGGAATATAATTTATATTATAAATGTTCAATATTTCATAATCAGAACAATGATGTGTTATATTAATACCATCAACAAGTTCTACAAATTTGATACGGCGCTGTTGTGATAATTCTATGTGAAGCAGGATAAATATTTCATCTAATGTGATATTAAGTAATGCCTCTCTTGACAACACTAGTTCTTCTTGATCAATTTGACTTAATAATTCACTTTTTAACAAAGACATTTGTAAAATATGCAGAATAATAATCAAAAAAAAAATAAAAGGTGATTATGATTGACTAAGTTTGGATCTTAACATTTTATTCTTAGTTTTTTTATTGAAGTATTTGTTTTTATAAACTGGCTTTTCCTTTGGAGGTTGAGGTGGTGTGTACATTAATTCGGGGTCATCAAATTGCATCAATGGAACAAGTGGTAATAATGAAAGGCAGAATATTGCTTTTTCTTGCATTTTAAAAATAATACATTAAAAATCAAAAAAAAATATTTATTATTTTAGGGTATAACAAGGTATCGAAAAATGGGTAATGTTATGTGTTGTGGGTGTGTATCATCCTCTAATATTGGAATAGTTGAAAGGTTCGGAAGATTTAACAAAATTGCTGAGCCTGGATTATTCTTTAAATTACCAGTTGTTGACAACCTAAAACACAATATTAGCATGAAAAAGAAACAAGTGATAATTAATGTAGACACCAAAACAGCTGACAATGTATTTTGTAAAGTTATCGTTGCCGTGATATTTTCCGTTAAACAAGATAGTATATACCATGCAGTTTATGGTTATGAGAACTTTTCTTATCTTGTTGACAGTTATGTGCAGAACGAAATCAGGTCTGAGTTGACACGTCTCACTCTTGATGAATCATTTTTACAAAAATTGACAATGTCTGATAATGTTAAAAAATCTTTAAAAGAAAATATTAGTTTTGGCTATAACATTCATGAAGTTCTTATAAACGATATTGAACCAGACCCAAAGGTAAGAGCTGCAATGAATGAAATTAACACTGCTCAAAGAAATCGGTTGGCAAAAGAAGAAATAGCCAATGCATATAAAATTGAGACTATATCAAAGGCACAAGCAGATGCTCAAGCATCAGAAATCTATGGTTGTGGTGTTGCTAGAGAAAAACAAGCAGTTATCAGAGGGTTGAAAGAATCATTTCCGGACTTGTCAGATGGTGACATAGCAAAATTTATGGTTGCATCTGAACAGGTTAATATCTTAAAAGAAATGTCTTATGAAAAACCAAGTACAATATTTATCCCCTATGACAACAAAATAAATTTTAATATGACAATGCCACAATAAAATTGATTTAGTTAGTGTCAAATACTTATGATACAAATTACAATTGATGATGTTTTTGCATTATACACATCTCATGCACAATTAGATTATATGAATATTTGTCTAATAGAAGAACGTATTTTTGTTAGTATGAGACTTAATACGGAATATATGAGATTTGTATTTGATTATGATGAATCTATTTATAAAATATTACCAAGGTCAAATCTATTGATCCTAAGAAGAGTAACACTACCTGAAGATAAAAAATGGTATTTAAGATACACAAACATAATAATTAACAATTGTAAGGGTTTGAATTCTGAACTTCTGGAATATATAATTGATACTAATAGATTAACTCAATTTAATCATAATGGAAATTTAAATATTAATCTCAAACATGTTAGTTGGTTTTACAGAGATTATTTACCATCATGTAATACGATTATAAACAAATTAATATTTGATTATCAATCTCGTTGTGGTTTTGATATGTTTCATACATTTTTAACAGATTTAGTACAATATACATCTATTAACCAGTTAGAAGAATTATATATATTAATGAATGTTCAAAAATTACTTAAATCAGAACAAAAAACAATTTACAATTTATTAAAGAAAGTTAATACAAAACATATTAGAATTAGATCTCATGTTAATCCAGCACGAGATATTGTTAAAGGTGACTTGCTTAAAATACGAAAAATGGCTAATCTTGGTAATGTAGTTAGTCTAAAATTAAATATTTATCTAAATGATAAAAATACAGTATTAGACCAAGATAATTTAGTAATAACTAAAATATTACATAAAAAACCTAAAGATGTATATGAGTTGGTTAAGCGTAATTGTATGTATAAACGAGAAACCAGGTTTAAGAAACAAAAGGCATTAATCAAAGATGACTAATAAAATTGATATTTTTTTATATAAATTTTATCATGCAATTTGAATCCGAAATCGAAGACGTTAAGAAGTTAACTGGTAGCTTTCTTAAAATAATCCTTACAAAACAACAACATTCTGTAAGAGTGTCTATATTTAGCTGTATTAGTCACACATTTTATATCTTACCACAAGATTATGATGTATTGTCAATATTACCAATGGCTAAAAAAATAGTTTTAAAAACACCAATCTGTATACCAGAACATAGTTATTGTAAATTATTGTTATACAAAAAGGTTTATGTTTATTCGATAGTAAAAGATTTTAAGTTAATAAAATATTTATTATTAGCAAATCATTTATATAAATATATTTACAATGAAAATGTAACTATTGATGAAGACATTGATTTTGGTGATACCAAATGTAGATTACATTGTAATACAATATCACCTCATATGATTTTTAGAAACATCAACATAAAAAGATGGCATTCATATAATGATTTATGTTCAGTGTTTGAAAGTCTTATACTTAATAGTAAAAATTATGAATTTAATAAATTAATCATCAGATTTGATCCAGGTTATATATATTTTAGTAACAAAGATAAGTATGAATATTTACACGAACTGCTTGGACAATTAAAAGCTGAAACATTTAAGTTGATAATATCACAACAATGTTGTGGTGAAACTTTCCATGATCCAGATGATCCAGATGATCCAGATGATTTTGAATTTGATATAATTAAATTAATAAACTTAGGTAATATCACAGACTTGTATATTGATTGTGATTTTTGTGAAAGTATAGAACTTCTGATAGATGATAATTTTGTCATAAGATATATAGAAGTAGATTATGGTGTTGAAGATAAACATTACGAATTAAATGAAAATATTAAAGCATTGGTAGAAAGAAATCGTAAAATTTATGAAGAAAAAAGATTTAAGCGTGTTAAAGCAATAATGTAATTTTTTTTGATTTTATTATTTATTGTTTTAAATGTTTGTTTTAACATCTGATGGAATATATAATATAATATATGAGGGTGAAATGATAAAAAGATACCCTGTTACTGACGGTTTTATTGATGTAAAATCATATCACATTTCTTCAACAATATTATTTAAAAATGATGGTGTATATGTGTGTGGTAATAATTATAATGGAAAATTATGTTTGAATCATCGTGATGATGTAACTATTCCACAAAGAATACCAATTGATAATATTACTAATATATGTATCACTGATAGGTTTAGTATTATAGTAACGAATTCAGGTTTATATCTTCGTGAAGGATATAATATAGAACTCAGATTAACATCTATAAAAAATGTATTGTCAGTTAATTATAATGATAATAATTCAATTATTTTAACTACTGATGGAGCTTATGGTATCGGAGATAACAAATGTGGTGTATTAGGAATAGGTAATTATTATGCAATTAAATATTTTCAAAAAATTCAAATTACAGAAAACATTAAATCTGTTGCAATGGGTTATAATTGCACATATTTTGTTACTGATGAAGGCAATATATATTTTAGTGGAATATATTCGCATAATAATCAAAAATGTTGTCCACAAAAGTTAGAAGAAACTGCAGAAAATGTATTTATTGATATTGATGTCGTATTGTTTGAAAATTTAGATTACAGTTACATACGTATTAATAATATTTTTGGTATTTATTCAACATATAAAATTAAATTATCTAAAATAATATCTTTACATAAATGGTCACGTAATAACGATTATGATCGTAGTGTTATAATTCATACTGTTGATGGAGTAATAGATATAACTTCATTTAATCCATATAAAGTTATAGATTGTCCAATACAAAATGTTGTAAAAATTATTAAAGATTCATATTTTAATTTATTAGTATATTTTACAATGGATGAAATATATGTAAGATATGAAAAATATATGTCAGACATTACTAATGATGATTTAATATATCCAGGCCAAAATATTGAGATTACTGAAAAAAATCCTGATTATGAATATGATATACACGGTATGAATCCTTGTGCTGAAGTATATCTTGATGGGTTATTAGACAAAGTCAACGTATTGAAGAAAATTCCATTTGAACATAATGTATTATTTCCTGAATTGACAAGATTTAGTCGAACAAAGTCATCTCAAAAATAAAAATAATTTTTTTTTTTTGATTATAATTCTTATGTATTATAATGATAATATTGACTGAAGATGGTTTATATGGTATGGGTGATAATTATTTATCTAATTTAGGAATAGTAGATGAGAACTATATATCGAAACCGACTAAAATACCTTTTGAAAATGTTGAAAATATTAGAAGAATATATTGTCATTCTTATTGTTCAGTGATTGTCACTAATGATGAAATATATATTGCGGGATCGACTCATAATTACAATGGCACAGCTGGATGGAGTAATTTTGAAACATTCACAAAAATTAATATTACAAAACTAGTTATCAACGATGATAATGTATTATTTATGACAAAATATAATATTTGTACTATTACTGAAGATGATATATATCATTCAGACATATTTAACCACAAATATGATTTCTTAGATGATATAAAATATATAGTTGGAAGCTATAATAATACAGTATTTGTAATGGATGAAAGTGTTTATGCGCGCGGTAATATTAGACGTTCAGGTTCAAATTATGTATACGATCCGATTGAACTTTGGAAAGGTCATATAAAAAAAGTGGTTGAGTTTATGCAACGTATATATATAATATCTTCAGATGATACATATTTTTGTAGTACAAACTTTCGTAATGCTCATCAATATGTATTTAAAAAATTATACTTAAAAAATGTGACAAATATTGATACCTTTAAATATGACACAATATTTTGTACACCAGATGGAGATTATATTAGTGATGGTAATGATATTAATAAACTAACAAAATTACCAATACCAAATTTAATATCAATCAGCGATAAAACATTTGGTCGTTGTATTCCGTTACATAAATATAATACAATTGGATATTATATCACATTAGAAGGTGTTTATGTACGTAGTAATACTTCAATTACAAAGTTGCCACTTGATAATATTGTTAGTATACATAATGAATATAATTATGATAAAATCAATAAGACTACATTAATTGTAACACATGATGGCATATACAAAGATAAATCTGTTCATTTGGGTTCTGATTCTTGGGAAATTCGTCTAGTAAAAATACCTTTTGATCATCAAATGATATTCCTGGAATTATGTAGATTTAAGAAAACAAAATCCGCAAGAACTAATATTTTAACATGTAATTTGACTGATGTGACTTGCGTTGGTGACAAAGCAAGGAGCATCATAAGAAGTTTTGAAGGTAAATGTTAATTTTTTATTTGAATATTAATTATTATACATACTATGATAATTTCAACTACAGATGGTATATATGTTAATTGTGGTGAGTTTCCATGTTTTAACCAATTTGTAAAATTACGAATTGATGATGTTTTATTCTATAGACAAAAATTTGGTAGAACTGTTTTTATTACGAAGAATAATGAAGCTTATGGTATTGGATATAATAAATATGGTGGTTTAGGTGGATTTAAGAATGTTGGAACACTTAAAAAATTACCCGTCAAAAATGTTAAAGATGTTGCAATCAGTGAACGACATATTGTGTTGTTAACACATGATGGTGATGTATATGGTTGTGGTGATGCTAGATACCAACTTGGAAACCCCTACAAATGTAAACATCCTGGCAAAGGTTATGATTATAAATATTGTAACTGTAGGTATCCAATAAAAGAATTTGTTAAATTAAAGATTGATAATGTTGACTTTGTTAGGTGTAGCAGTAAGGTTACATTATTTGTAACAAATGATGGAGATGTATATGCTTATGGTAGAGGACTTAGAACTGTAGGATTAGATGGTGTGCCTACTTACGGAAAAATTAAAAAGTTACCAATACAAAATGTAACAGATATAATTCTTACAGAATGTGCAACAATTTATGTAGTTAACGATAAGTTTTATGTATATGGTAAATTAATAGGAAAATATCATGGTTATTATTCATATTTAATTGACTGTCCTAAATACTTTGATGAAGATTATGACCATCGAGTTCTGAATCCACGTGAACATAATAAAATAGATATTGATGTTAAATCATGTCATACAAGTCCAAATGGTAAATACGTAATTTGTTTAACACATGATGGAGATTCATATTGTATTGGAGAATATTCTAATATATTATATCATTATGATAAACCATATAAAATGGATATAAGTGATGTTAAAAAAGTATTTGTTGAAGATCGTTACATAATATATGTAACATCTAATGGAACTTATATGTTTGAAACTTATGATAAAGATTTTATGTTTGATAATAGCGAATGTATGTATACTATTCCACCTACCAAAAAATTAATAGATCTTGATGTTTTAAATGTTTACACCAATAAGTCAAATGTCATATTTTACACAACTGGTGGGTTTTATGGATTTGGTGAAAATTTAAACGGTGAATTAGGGTTGGGTCATTATAATAGAGTTAACAAGATTACAAAATTACGATTTGACAAAGTAGATATGCCTCTTCAACAAATTGAAACCTCAAATAATCGCTTTAAAAAGACAAAATCAGCAAGAAATTAAAAAAATTGATTATTTTTACTGTTATTTTTCGGAAATGGCATCGTTTATTCTATTGATTGGAGCTCTCTTTGGTGAAATAACTGGTATTACTATTGGTACTGTAGTTACATCAATTGCATTTTACGTAACTGGTAATTCACACACAATACCACAATTACTTGCAAGTATGATAGCTTTTGGAGGCGGATGTTATTATCTTTCAAACATAGAAGAATTCAGTGATGGCCCAGGAGATTTTGGACCAGTATTAAAAGGAATCTTGCTATGCACAATTGGATCCGGTTGGTTCATATCAACTAGCTTATTAAGCATGATATTATAATAATTTTTTTTTGAATTTATTTTATTTAATTTCCCAAATATGAGTAGTTTGAAATACTTCTTCTTGTGTGTCTTGATTGTCAATTGTACATGTTACAATATTACAAACAAACTGTGTGATAGGGTTAAAAATGAACGTATTTTACCAAAATTCATCGGTGAGGAATTCAACACTTATCTTGAAAATCAGAATTCAGACCGAAGTAATTTAATTGTAATAATTATTATTGTAGTAGGAATTGCAATGTACATCAAGTTAATTGGAATAAACAACATTATTGATGTGTTGTTGATATTACTTGCCATATGCGCAATTATCAGTATATTGAATCATGAAAGAAAACCCATTGAAAAAGTAACAACATTTGAACACGAACAAATACCATTTATTAATTTTATGTTCTGGAGAAAACATACTTACATAGATGTAGTAGAAATTGATGGTTACAAGATACATGGTGAGTTTACCTATCAATATAGATATAATTATCCATCGAATGAAATAATAATTTATGATGAAAATGATACTATAATATTTCAGGGTGTTGTAGATTGTCACCGAAGATGCTTCATAATATAAAAAATTAATTTTTTCTTGCAGACTTAATTGCTATTTTAGGATTTATATCAAACCCATGCTTTATTTTATAATTACATCTATCATTTCTATAAAATTTGTAACATCCGTCATTAACTATAATATAATTGCTGTTTAATACTTCTACCACATTATAATAATTATAATAATCATAATAATGAT
>Ga0255183_1000488_pt1 | contig 15378 bp, 15 predicted proteins | sample Atl_UVDOM_RepB_8_FD_183638 | JGI IMG/M metagenome (GOLD analysis project Ga0255183, IMG submission 183638) | Freshwater microbial communities from Altamaha River, Georgia, United States - Atl_UVDOM_RepB_8d | ecosystem: Environmental > Aquatic > Freshwater > River | place: USA: Georgia...
AATGGCATCTATGGTTTGAAGAATTGCCTCATTATCATTGACATCTAATTTAATTCCTTTGCCTAAAATATTTTGCTCTTTTAGAAAAGCTGAAATTTTTTCTGCCCCATCTTCTGTCGTTGCAGTACCAATCACAAAAGCTTTTTGTTTTCCCAAACTTAAAGCAATGGATTGTCCTATACCTCGGCTAGCGCCCGTAACAAGTGCAATTTGATTTTCGAGATTAATAAACATATTTTTTCCTAAATAGTTTTATTGTGTAAGTGTTTTAAATTCATCCAAAGCATTTTCATTCACAAGAGCGGTACTTTGTAATTCAGCTGAGATACGCTTCGTGAGTCCTGTAAGCACTTTGCCTGGACCGCATTCTGCTATATGAGTAATTTTATTTAATGCGATCTTTTCAATTGTTTCAACCCATCTCACCGGATGACAAAGTTGTTTGGAGAGAGCATCTTTAATTTTATTTGTATCACTATGCTCTTCAACATCTACATTATGTATAACGGCAATAGCTGGTTTTTTAATTGTAATGTTGTTTAAATACTCCCTTAGCTCATTAGAAGCTTTTTGCATAAGAGAACAATGTGAGGGCACACTCACTGGTAAAAGAATCGCGCGCTTAGCACCTTTTGTTTTGGCTGCTTCAATCGCACGCTCAACTGCCAAAACATTACCTGCAATAACTACCTGCCCTGGTGAATTAAAGTTTACCGCTTCAACAACTTCATTTTCTTGAGCTTCTTTACATGCATTTACGACTTCCTCATCACTCAATCCAAGGATAGCAGCCATAGCCCCTACACCTTCAGGAACAGCTCTTTGCATGACTTCTGCCCTAAATTTAACAAGCTTTAAAGCGTCTTTGAATTCGATGGCGTCTGATGCGACGAGCGCCGTATATTCACCGAGACTGTGTCCTGCGAGGTAATTTGGAGCTTTATCTGTTTTAGATTGCCAAAGACGCCATATTGCAATCCCTGCTGTTAAAAGAATAGGTTGCGTATGAATCGTTTGATTAATCTCTTCATTAGGTTCAGTTGCCATTTTCCAAAAATCAATACCGAGAACATCAGATGCCTCATCAAAAGTTGAGCGAATCAACGGATGATCATTAAAATCCGCCATCATGCCGACTGACTGCGAGCCTTGACCAGGAAAAATAAAAGAGAATTTATTCATAATTTACTTGATATTTTTATATTAATTATATGATTTTTAATACTTAATTAAAGCTGATCCCCATGTAAATCCACCACCAAAAGCTTCCATCAAAAGCGTTTCACCCCTTTTAATTTTATGTTCTCGAATGGCCGTATCTAGCGCTAGAGGAATTGAAGCTGCGGAAGTATTGCCATGTCTATCAATGGTCACAATGACACGATCCATACTCATATTTAATTTTTTTGCGGTCGCTTCTAAGATTCGAATATTGGCCTGATGAGGCACAAGCCAATCAATATCTGATTTGTCTAATTGATTCATTTCAAGCGTTTCATCAACAATAGAATCCAATGTATTCACAGCCATCTTAAACACTTGATTGCCTTGCATTTCAATGGTGGTCTTTCCCTTTTGGTGAGATACGCCACTAGGTACATGAAGTAATTTTTCATAAGCACCATCCGCATGGATATGCGTAGATAAGATACCGGGCTGATCTGATGCTTCAAGAATAATAGCACCCCCACCATCACCCCAAAGAATAGCGTTACTTCGATCAGAATAATCTGTGATGCGTGACATAGTATCAGCACCAATGACTAATACGCATTTTGCAGCGCCTGTTTTAATAAAATTATCTGCGACTGAAAGCGCGTAAACAAAACCACTACATACTGCCTGAATATCAAATGCTGGGCATAACGATAAGCCAAGTTTTGTTTGAATAATACAAGCTGTGCTTGGAAATATTTTATCGGGTGTCGTCGTTGCTACAATGATAAGATCTATTTTATTTGCATGGATACCAGAAGCCTCAATTGCCTTTTTAGATGCTTCTACCGCTAAATCGCTTGTGTATTGATGTGCTGATACAATATGTCTTTCTTTAATGCCCGTTCTTGTTGTAATCCACTCATCAGTCGTTTCAAACATTTTTTCAAGATCATGATTGTTAAGAATTTTTTCAGGGAGATAACTTCCTGTCCCTATAATTTTTGAATAAATCATATCTGCTCTGTCGGTGAAATATCTAAAGGCATTTCTAATTCAAGTTGTTTTTGTATTTTTTCTAGTACATTATTTTTTGATTCTTCAATAGCGGTCTGAATTGCAAAAAAGAAAGAATAACTATCAGCCCCACCATGACTTTTAACTACAATACCTTTGAGACCTAAAAAGCTAGCCCCGTTATACCTTCTAGGGTCGAGTCTTTTTTTGAATCGATTAAGAACTAACAAAGATACAAATGCCATTAGCTTTGTAATCCAATTACGCTTAAATTCTTGTGTTAAAAATCGACCCATGAGTTGAGCAATGCCTTCTGCTGTTTTTAGTGCCACATTTCCTACAAATCCATCGCATACAACGACATCCGTTGTACCCTTAAAAATATCATTGCCTTCAACATTACCATAAAAGTTCAGATGGCTTCGACGAAGTAACTCACCAGCCTCTTTAACAATTTCATTGCCTTTGATGTCTTCTGCGCCAATATTTAAGAGCCCTACAGAAGGCTTAGGATTACCCGTCACTGAGCTGACGAGCATAGCACCCATGACTGCGAATTGTAATAAATGCTCCGCCGTGCAGTCTGTATTAGCCCCAAGATCTAACATATAGGTTGTGCCTTTTTGGCTAGGCAAACTTGATGCAATAGCAGGCCTATCAATACCTGGTAACATTTTTAATACATAGCGTGCGGTTGCCATAAGTGCGCCAGTATTACCAGCGCTTACGCAAGCCTGGGCTTTTTCTTCCTTTATTAAATTAATAGCAACACGCATGGAAGAATCTTTTTTATTTTTTAAAGCACTCTGGGGCGATTCATCCATTTCAACCACTTCAGTTGCATGTTGAATCGTTAAGCGTGTATTGGTGTATTTATTTTTTTGAAGTTCTTTTTGAATAAGCTCTTTATCGCCAACTAAAATAATGTGAAGTTGGTCATATTTTGATAACGCATTGATGGAGGCTGGAATGGTGACTTTAGGGCCATGATCCCCGCCCATTGCGTCAACTGCTAGGGTGATTGTCATTTATTCTCTTAATGCTTTAAGAGCAATGAAAGAAATAAATCAGAATAATTGAAAAAGAATTATTCTGATTTATTCTGAATAACTTTTTTGCCTCGATAATAGCCTGTTGGGCTTACGTGATGACGCAAATGAACTTCGCCAGTAGTTGGTTCTACAGCAAGAGGTGGATTGGATAAAAAATCGTGAGAACGATGCATTCCACGTTTTGATGGTGATTTTTTATTTTGCTGAACAGCCATAGCAACTCCTAAATTTAATTTTTATATAATTTTTGTTTTAAATCAGCAAACGGATGAATGCGATTTAACATTTCATCAGTTTTTTTGTAGTGACAATTATCATTTTCATGTTTTGGCGCTACCGGTAAAGAAAGTATGATTTCATCCTCAATAAGACTTAATACATCCATCTTTACACTACTTTCAATTAAATCGTAATCCGCATGATCATCAACCTGAAAATCTGTGAGTTGCGTTTCTTCTTTAATTAAAAATACTGATTTTAAAAAAATCGTATGCTCTAATTTTTCTGAACATCTTTGGCAAATTAAATCTAATCTACCTTCGATGAAAAGCTCTAAACAAGGCTCTCTATGTTTGTTTTCGAAGCCTCTTAAAACAAAAGCAACTGAATCTTCGAGATTTAAGCATAAATCTTGCAATCGCTTAAAATCAGAGAGGCGAATTATATCACGAATTTCTCTCGATTTTCTTGAAAAATCAATATTGTCTATATGCTGATCCATCAATAGTTTTCGGGTTAAAAGACGTCATTATTATATAAGAAATGACATGCTATAATTTTCTTAAATTAACCCTAATTTGGCGATTTTCGCTGAAAAACTTAAGGCTTTTCATTGTTCAAAAAAATACTCATAGCAAACCGTGGCGAAATCGCGGTAAGGCTCATTCGTGCCTGTTCTGAACTTGGTATTACTTCGGTTGCCATTTATTCAGATGCTGACCGCCATGCGCTGCACGTCAAAAAAGCTGATGAATCATATAATGTCGGTGCAGATCCTTTAGCTGGTTATTTAAATGCTCACAATATTGTTAATATCGCTGTAACTTCTGGATGTGACGCTATCCATCCAGGGTATGGTTTTTTGTCTGAGAATCCAGAGCTAGCTGAAATATGCGCTAGACGTGACATCAAATTCATTGGCCCTGACGCTGAAATCATTCGTCAAATGGGGGATAAGATCCAAGCCAGAACAGCTATGATTGCGGCATCGATACCTGTCATTCCAGGTAGTGAAGGTAATATCGAGAGCCTTGATGAGGCTAAAAAACTAGCTTCATCTATAGGTTATCCTATTATGCTAAAAGCCACTAATGGCGGTGGCGGTCGTGGTATTCGACGATGTAATAATGAAAAAGAACTGATTACCAACTATGATCGTGTCATTTCAGAAGCAACCAAAGCTTTTGGTAAGCCTGAAGTTTTTATCGAAAAATGTATCGTATCGCCTAAACATATTGAAGTTCAAATTTTGGCCGATAGCTATGGCAATGTAGTACATCTCTTTGAGCGCGACTGCTCCATTCAAAGGCGTAATCAAAAACTTATTGAGATAGCGCCTTCACCTCAGTTAACTAATGCCCAAAGAAATTATGTGGGTGAACTTGCTGTTAAAGCGGCTAAAGCTGTTAATTATGAAAACGCTGGTACGGTTGAATTTCTTCTCGACGATGAAAATAACTTTTATTTTATGGAGATGAATACCCGTCTTCAAGTTGAACATACAATCACCGAATCTATTACGGGTATTGATATTGTTCAAGAACAAATCAGAATTGCTTTTGGGTTATCTTTACAATATAAGCAAGAGGAAATTCAATTTAGAGGTTTTGCAATCGAGTATCGCATCAACGCAGAAGACCCTAAATATGACTTCATGCCGTCTTTTGGGAAAATTACACGTTATTATGCGCCTGGTGGCCCTGGTGTTCGGATTGATGCATCTATTTATACAGGTTATGTCATCCCCCCCTATTACGATTCTATGTGCGCAAAATTAACCGTATGGGCATTAAATTGGGAGAACGTTATTCAGCGAGGCAAAAGAGCCCTGAACGATATTGTGGTATTTGGAGTTAAAACAACAATCCCTTATTATTTAGAAATTATGAACAATAAACAATTTAAAGAAGCAAATTTCAATACAAGCTTTGTAGATAATCACCCAGAACTTATAAACTATCAGAGTCAATTTCCTCCTGAATTAATGGCAGCAGCGATATCAGCAGCGATTGCAGCTCACGAGGGCATTTAAAGAGTTATGAAAAAAATACATATCACCGAATTAGTTTTAAGAGATGGGCATCAATGTCAAATCGCCACAAGACTTCGCACCGAAGATATGCTCCCGATATGTCCTCAACTAGATGCGCTTGGCTTTTGGTCAATTGAAGCATGGGGAGGTGCTACATTTGATGCTTGTGTTAGATTTTTAAAAGAAGACCCATGGGAACGTTTAAAGCTTTTAAGAAAGGCACTGCCAAACTCTCGCATACAAATGCTTCTTCGGGGACAGAATTTATTGGGATATCGTCATTATTCAGATGATGTTGTCGATGCCTTTGTAAAGCAATCTGCTAATAATGGTGTCGATGTATTTAGAATTTTTGATGCAATGAACGACGTAAGAAACCTTACAACATCAATTAAATCGGTAAAAAAATACAAAAAACATGCAGAAGGTACTTTAAGTTACACCACGAGCCCTGTGCACGACATTCCTTATTTTGTCAGTCTTGCAAAAGAAATGGAAAAATATGGATGTGACACTATTGCCATTAAGGATATGGCAGGTCTTTTGACTCCTTCAGCAACTAAAGATCTTGTAACATCCTTAAAAAAATCAGTTGCATTACCGATTCATATTCATTCCCACGCAACCTCTGGGTTAGCGAGTATTAATCTTATCACCGCAGTGCAAAATGGTGCTGAAATCATTGATACATGTAATTCTAGTTTTGCGGAGGGTGCAAGCCATCCATCCACAGAATCAATAATCGCTGCCTTAGAAGACTTAGGTTATCAAACAGACATTGATATTAAAAAAGTTGAGGAAATTAGCGAATATCTGAAAGTTGCGAGAAAAAAATATTGGCAATTTGAATCTGATTACACAGGAGTTGATACCCGCGTTTTAAGCAATCAGGTACCTGGGGGTATGATTTCAAATTTATCCAATCAACTTAAAGAACAAGGCGCATTAGATCGTATGAACGAAGTGCTACTTGAAATACCAAAAGTTCGAGAAGATTTAGGATATCCCCCACTCGTGACTCCAACTTCGCAAATTGTAGGGACTCAAGCGGTATTGAACGTTTTAACAGGAGCCCGATACAAATCAATTACAAATGAAACAAAAAGTTATTTCATGGGCGAATACGGAAAAGCACCTGGCAAAGTGAATCAAAAAATACAAACAATGGCAATTGGTGACAAGAAGCCATTAACATGTAGACCAGCTGATCTTCTAGATCCTGAGCTTGCGAAACTTAAAATTGAAGCTGAACAAATTACAAAGTCTGATGAAGATGTATTAACGTATGCTATGTTCCCCGATATTGCCAAAATATTTTTACAGGAAAGAAATGCAGGTAGCATCAAACCTGAGCCACTTCTTCCGAAAGATAGTGTATTTTCATCTGCTGAAAAATTTGCACCAAGTGAGTTCAATGTCACCCTTCATGGTGAAACATTTAATATTAAATTAACAGGATCAGGCTATACCGGCGAAGCAAGAAGGCCATTTTATGTCTCAGTAGATGGTATTTCTGAAGAGGTGTTGGTTGAAACTTTAAATGAAGTTGAAGTCACTAATGGAAAAAAATCATCAAAAAAACTAACCCAAGAAAATTCAAAGACGGTAAGGCCGAGACCTAACCATGAGGGCTGTATTACAACAGCTATGCCGGGAACAATTATTGATGTTAAAGTTAAAATTGGTGATAGGATTGAAGCTGGCGATAGCATTATTGTTATTGAAGCTATGAAAATGGAGAATGAAATTCAGTCTCCTACTTCAGGTATTGTAGTTGCAATCCATGTTTCAAAGGGTGAGTCGGTATCACCAGATGAAACATTACTAGAAATTCAACCTGAATAAAAAGAAAACGATGCATGATAACGCTTGTTTTAGCATCGTCATCGCCATACCGAAGAGAATTATTATCACGTTTTAAATTGCCCTTTGATGTCTTTAATCCTGACATCGATGAGTCCCCCCGAACAGCAGAAAAAGCAAAAGAAATCTCTGTAAGACTTGCACGGGAAAAAGCATTTAAGGTTGCACCGCACTATTCATCTTCGCTTATCATTGGTTCAGATCAAACAGCAGAATGTCAAAATGAAATTATTGAAAAACCAAACACACATACAAATGCTGTAAAACAACTTCAATTTTTAAGTGGACAAGTTGTGACTTTCTATACTTCTCTTTGTTTGTTAAATACTCAAACTAAAAAATTACAAGAATGTGTCGTTGATTTTGAAGTTAAGTACAAAAAATTAAACGCCGAAATAATCGAATCCTATTTATTGAAAGAACAACCATACAATTGTGTAGGAAGTATTAAATCCGAAGGCCTTGGTATTACCCTTCTTGATTACATAAAAGGTGTAGATCCAACAGCATTCGTAGGACTCCCCCTTATAGAACTATCTAATATGCTTCGTAATGAAGGCGTTGCATTACAATGACAAATAAAGAAGGCGGGATTTTATATCTTATTCCAGTATCAATCGACCAAAATTCTAAGGAATCTGTCCTTTTAGAAAAAGATCAAAAGATTGTTAAGGATTTAGATTATTTTGTTGTCGAAAATGCGAAAACTGCTCGGTTTTATCTCAGCGCGCTTAAACTTCACAAGCCTATTCATCAATTAAATTTTGAAGTGCTTGATAAATCTACCAATGAAGAAGAAATTAAAAATTTTTTAATCCCCCTTATAAAAGGTTTTAATGTTGGATTGCTTTCAGAATCAGGCTGTCCAGCAGTCGCTGATCCTGGTGCAAAAATGGTTGCTTTGGCTCACCAAAATAACATCAAAGTCATACCAATGACCGGCCCATCTTCAATTTTACTGGCACTTATGGCTTCAGGGCTTAATGGACAGCAATTTAAATTTCATGGCTACCTTCCTTCTGACAAAGAAGAAAGAATAAAAAAAATAATTTCAATTGAAAATGAATCAAAGAAAAATAATGAAACAGAAATATTTATTGAAACACCTTATCGAAATCAACATGTTTTCAATGATTTGATTGAAAACCTCAAAGAACAAACAAAACTTTGTATAGGTTTAGATATAACTTCTCAAAATGAATTGATTTTGACAAAAAATATTGGGGATTGGAAAAAAGAAATTACCCGTGATTTAAAAAATAAGCCTTGCGTGTTTCTTTTGCAAAGCTAGCATTTCTTTTATAGGCGAAAAACTTTTTCGGTGGTATTCACAAAGCCCATTTTTTTTAATCATCTCTATATGAAATTTAGTTGGGTAGCCTTTATGTTTTTTAAATTGATAGGCAGGATAAATCTTATCAATTTCAATCATTTTTAAATCGCGTTCAGTTTTTGCAATAATTGAGGCTGCAGAGATCTCTGCGACTTTATCATCACCCTTTACAATAGCCTCACATGCGAAATCTACTTCAGGACAAAATAGCCCATCAACTAAAATTTTAATTGAGGTAAAACCCTTTAATGTTTTAATAGCTCTTTCCATAGCTAAAAGTGTAGCCTGATGAATATTTACCTCATCGATTTCATTTGCAGTACAAATACCCACTGACCAAGCCAAGGCATTCCGCTTTATTTGTTCTGCTAGAAAATATCTTTTAGACTCCGAGAGCTTTTTAGAATCGCGTAAGCCTTCAGTATTAAAATTTGGTCCTAATATAACAGCTGAAGCATAAACTGGTCCAGCTAGAGGGCCTCTGCCAGCTTCGTCAACTCCACAAATTAAGTGTTCATACATTTACTTTATGAATTTTAAAATAACTTTGCTTAGACGGTCAGAGGTATTTTGTTTTAATTGATGATGTATTTTTGTAAATTGGATTAATAAATTTTTTCGGTAAGGGGCATTTTTTAAAATTTCGATAGCTTTAGAAGAAATATTATCAGAGGTCGCATCACTTTGTAAAAGTTCTGGCACGATAAACTTATTAAGAAGAATATTTGGGAGACTTACAAAAGGTAGATATCGCATACGTTTAAGAATTTGCCAGCTAATTGATGACATTTTATAAATAACAATCATAGGTTTTTTATAAAGAGCGGTTTCAAGAGTTGCTGTGCCTGAGGCCACAATAACAAGATCAGCCGCATTAATAGCATCTGACGCATGGCCAACAAGGAGCTGAATATCTAATTCTGCATGTGTATTTTTAAACAGAGTTTTGGAGAAAATATCGTATGTTTCTCTTGTTGGCAAGGGCACAAGAAATTTAACATCACGAATTCTTTTTGATATCTCAGTAGCTGAATCTATAAGAAGTTGCGCATGCCACGTCACCTCTCCTTGTCTGCTTCCTGGTAAAAGTGCAATGACCTTGGTAGCTTTAATAATTTTAAGTTTATCTTGAGCTTTCTTTTTATTAGAATAAAGCGGAATCATCTCAGCGAGTGGATGTCCAACAAAAGTTGCTTGGATATTTGCTTTTGAATAAATATTTTTCTCAAATGGAAATATGGTTAGCATATGATCTACAGATTTTTTAATTTTTCTGAGTCGATTTCCTCTCCATGCCCAAATTGAAGGGCTTACATAATGGATTACAGGTATGCCTTTTTTCTTTAGCTGCCTTTCAATCCAAAAATTAAAATCAGGTGCATCAACACCAATAAATAAATCAGGCTTTTGATTTAGGATTTGATTTAGAAGATTTTTTCTTAGCTGTATCAGATGAAATAATTTTTTAAAGGCTTCAAAATAACCTCTCACTGAGAGTTCTTCCATTAAAAATAATGAGACCGCACCTTCTTTCATCATTTTTGGCCCAGCTATACCAATAAATTTAAGATCAGATCGAGATGATTTCAAAGACCTGATTAAGTGACTTCCTAGCAAGTCTCCGGAAGATTCTCCGGCAACTATAGCAATCGTTTTCATTGTTAACGAATAATACCGCGGGTAGATTTTGCTATAAAATCTGTATAAAGATTGAGCTCTTTGGTATCTTTACTTAATAATTTAATTTGCGCTTCAGCTTCGTTAAGGGAAAGTCCTTTCCGATATAAAATCTTATATGCCTCTTTGATTTTAGTGATGATTTTTGGATCAAATCCCCTTCTTTTCAGGCCTTCAACATTAATACCATTTGGCTTTGCATCATATCCCGCAGCTATTATATAAGGCGGTATATCTTTAAAAACCACGGTATTCACCGCCGTAATAATATGACTTCCAATCTTACAAAATTGATGTACTAAAGTAAAACCACCTAAAATTGCATAATCATCGATGGTTACATGGCCAGCAAGGGATGTGTTGTTAGCTAATATTGTGTGATTTTTAATTTCGCAATCATGGGCAAGATGAACATAAGCCATAATCCAATTATCATTACCTATTTTTGTTAAGCTTTGGTCTTGAGCAGTACCTCGATTGAAAGTACAAAACTCTCTAATGGTATTATTATCGCCAATTTCTAAAAATGTTTTTTCTTGATTATATTTTTTATCTTGAGGCGATTCACCAATAGAACTGTAGTGGTAGATATAATTATTTTTACCGATCGTAGTGTTTCCGGTAATTGTCACATGATTACCAATCACTGATCCTGCTCCAATACTTACGTCTGCATCAATAATTGAGTAAGGGCCAACTTTAACACTAGAATCTAAATTGGCTTTGGAGTTAACTATTGCGGTAGGATGAATCAAAATAATATTACAGCTTTATGAGTTTATTTTTTTTCGATGGGCTTCAAGATACACATCATACTTGCTTCAGCAACGACTTCATCATTCACTTTAGCAACTGCAACATACTTCCATATACCTTTTAGGACGCGGTCAATTTTTACATGAATAATAAGTTGATCGCCAGGCGAAACTGGTTTTTTAAAGCGCGCGTTATCTATCCCAGCAAAATAATAAACTGAATCATCGGATGGTTTTGTATCCATTGTCTTGAAAGACAAAATAGCTGCAGCCTGAGCCATTGCTTCTATAATTAAAACGCCTGGCATCACCGGATAATAAGGAAAATGTCCGGGAAAAAAAGGCTCATTAATTGAAACATTTTTTATCGCGAAAATTTCCTTGCCGAGCTCCATTGAAATCACTCTATCAATAAGCACAAAAGGATATCTGTGAGGTAAGTGATTTAAAATTTCATGTATATCCATTGCAGTATTTTCTGCCATCTTTGCTATTCCTATTATTTTAATCTTCTAATTTTTGCTGCAGTTTTAAGCCATGCTTCATGATTTTGGAAAGGCATAAGTGCAGTATAAGTGCCAGGATTTCTTATTGACCTTGTGATCATTGAGCCTGGTGAAATCGTAACATTATCTGCAATTGATAAATGTCCTAAGATCATAGCAGCTCCTCCAATAGCACAATTTTTTCCAATTTTAGCACTACCAGCAATACCCACACACCCTGCAATAATCGTATTTTCACCAATCATACAGTTGTGTCCAATTTGTACTAAATTGTCAATTTTAACGCCACTAGAAACAATAGTATCATCTAAAGTGCCCCGATCTATGGTTGAATTTGAACCAATATCTACGTTATCACCCAAAACAACTCTTCCTATTTGAGGTATGCCAAGCCATTTCCCATTATCTTTTGCATAACCAAAACCGTCTGACCCAATGACAGCCCCAGCGAATAGAGTGCAATTTTTTCCGATAATTGAATTTGTCTTTATTACAACATTAGGATGAATGTTTGAGTTAGCGCCTATGACATTATCACTTTCAATTATGACCCCTGCATGAAGAGAAACGCCATCAGCGATAGTAACATTTTCCTCGATTACAACATTTGGACCAATGTAGATATCTTTTCCTAATTTACAAGAGGGATGAATAATTGCAGAGCTATGAATTTCTTTTTTTAAAATTTTGATAGGATTTAAAAGCCGAGAAACTTTTGCAAAATACAAATAAGGATTATCTACAACTATGGAAGGACCATTATAGAGAGCGAGACTTTCGCTATTAAGGATGACTAGCCCTGCTTTTGTATTTTTTAATAAATCCTGATATTTAGGATTATTAAAAAAACATATTGAATTTTTTTTGGCTGATTCTAGTGAAGCGACAGAGTTAATAAGAATATTAGAATCACCTATCAACTCACCGCCTAATTGCTTTACTATATCATCAGATGTGATTGTTAGGCCCATAAGAACAAATTAGGCCAATAATTATTTTTTGCCTAATGACTTTAGAATCTTATCTGTAATGTCGATTTTTTCACTTGAATAAGCAACGCCATTATATAGAACGAGATCAAAACTTTCTGCCTTAGCAACTGAGGTTACGGCTTTATTAATTTGCTCTTGAAGTCCACCAAGTTCTTCATTTCTCCTAATATTAATATCTTCTCTTAATTCACGTTCTTGACGCTGAACATCAATACGAAGCTGAGACAAAGATTTTTCCTTCATACTTCGTTCAGAATCTTTCATAGTTAGAGAGTCTTTTGAAAAAGCGGCTTCTTTATCTTTTAATGCCTTAACATCAGCCTTTAATTTATCCGTACGAGTACTAAATTCTTTTTCTAATTTTTTATTACTCTCAATTGTTTGAGGCGCCTCCTGCAAGATCTTGTCTACCTGAACAAAACCTATTTTAATATCAGCATAAGCATAAAAACTTGCAAGGAATAAGGTTACAAAAGACAAAGATTTAAATTTCAATTACTTTCTCCTAATATTTTTTTAAATTAACAATTTAGAACTGCTGACCCATTTGGAACTGAACACTTTCAGTTTTGTCAGTGCTCTGATTATTAAATGGTTTAGCATAAACAATTTTTAATGGTCCAAAAGGAGACACCCATAAAACACCCATACCAGCAGAATATCTCAGATCACCTAACACCATTGATTGATCCATACTATATACGTTACCAGCATCTATAAAAGCACTCAAGCGAAATTGATTATTATTTTTAATAAATGGTACAGGCATAAATAATTCAGCATTTGCAATAATTTGTTTATTTCCACCCATAAACATATTGCTTGTTGATGTGGCTGCGCCACATGAAGAGTCAGTTGCTAAACAAACTGGGCCAATAGAGCCTTGAGCATATCCACGAACTGTATTTACACCGCCCACATAAAAGTTTTTGAAAAAAGGAAATTCATGCCCACCATAGCTATTGGCGTATCCAAGCTGACCATTTAACATCACTGTAAGATCTTTGGTGATATCTTTATACCAAGTCTCTTGCAAAGTTAGCTTGTACATTTGAATATCAAGGCCAGGAGTCGTAATTTCAGCATTAACTCTTCTTAACTCACCTTTTTTCGGAAACAAAATATCATCTCGACTATCAATAGACCAACCAAGAGAAGCTGCTAATGAATTCATTGTACATCCGGTTGAATTTTCAGTACCGGTAACTTTTGAACAATAGCTAATATAACGAGAAGGTGATGTATTTACAACTAATTTACTTACTTCAGTGTTGTCTAAAGTTAAGCCATATGAAATTGCATTTTTTTCGCTCAATGGTACGGTGAATCGAAGACCAGCTCCATAAGATGAAGTATTATATGTAACAACGTTTAATGATGAAGTATTCATATCTCGCCTATATATGTCATAACCAAGACTGATACCTTCCGGAGTATAGAATGGTTTTGTAACACTCAAAGAATAAGTCTTATTCACTGAGCCTGTATTGATTTGAGCGGACACTCGATCTCCTGTGCCCAAAAAGTTAGCTTGTGTAACATTAAAGCTACCGACAATACCTTCGCTACTGCTTAATCCTGCGCCAAACATAATGCTACCTGTATTTCTTTCTTTCACTTTAACTTTTAGATCAACTTGATCTGTGGTTCCAGGAACTGCTGGTGTTTCAATATTAACATCAGAGAAAAATTGTGTTCTATTAAGCCTTACTTTAGACCTATCAATTTTGTCAGCCGCATACCAACCTGACTCAACTTGCCGAAATTCACGTCTTATAACGTCATCTCGCGTACGCTCATTGCCTTCAATATCAATACGTCTTACATAAACTTTTCTTCCTGGATCAACAAAGAATGTGAATGAGGCTGTGTGTTCTTCTTTATTAATATCTGGAATGGCATTCACGTTGGAAAATGCAAAGCCATCATTACCCAAACGACCATTCATAGCTTTAGTTGATTCGGTAATTTTTTCACGATTAAAAATATCGTCTTTTTTAATTTTAATTAAATTTTGTAACTCACTTTCAGGAACCTGCTGAAGATCCCCAGCAAGTTTAATATCTGCGACCTTATATTTTGGGCCTTCTGTAATATTTATAGTGATATAAACTTCTTCTTTATCTGGTGATATGGAGACTTGCGTCGAATCAATAGAAAATTCTAAATAGCCACGATTCATATAAAAAGATTTGAGTGATTCCAAATCAGCAGTAAGTTTTTGTTTTGAATACTGATCATCCTTGTACCACCAAGAAAGCCAATTGGTTGTTTTTAGCTCAAAATTGGAAGTAATATCAGATGCGCTATAAATTTGATTTCCGACGATATTAATTTCTTTTATTCTTGAAATAATACCCTCTTCAATATCGAAACGAATCGCTATTCTGTTTCTCTCAAGAGGTGATGAAGATGTTTTTATATTTGCAGTGTATTTTCCGAGAGATAGATATTGTTTTTTTATCTCTTGTTCCATAAATTCTAATTTTGTTTTATCAAAAATTTGTCCTTCCGACAAACCTATGCTTTTTAAACCTTCCTTCAATTTATCAGTTTGAAACATTTTATTTCCTGAAAATTGAATATCTGCAATTGTGGGGCGTTCTTGAACAGTAATAAGAAGAATACCTTGTTCAGCTTCTATACGTACATCTTTAAAAAAGCCTGTACGATAAAGAGATTTGATAGCTTCAGATGATTTATCTTCAGTCATCGTGTCACCCACCTGCACAGGTAAATAATTGAATACCGTACCAGGCTCAGTCCTTTGAAGACCT
>Ga0255183_1000496_pt1 | contig 15240 bp, 13 predicted proteins | sample Atl_UVDOM_RepB_8_FD_183638 | JGI IMG/M metagenome (GOLD analysis project Ga0255183, IMG submission 183638) | Freshwater microbial communities from Altamaha River, Georgia, United States - Atl_UVDOM_RepB_8d | ecosystem: Environmental > Aquatic > Freshwater > River | place: USA: Georgia...
CACGCAACGTCCGATTCATTTGTTCTATACCCTCAGGGAGGCGGATCGGGAGTTTATTGACTTGTTGCGCAATCTAACTGACCGTGCCCGAGTGCATTTTCATCTGGTGCTGACAGGCCGCGACATTGCGCTAAATGCCCGGCGGATCTGTGAAACCGTAACGGACTATCGAGAGGCCCAGGTATGGTTTTGCGGCCCAGCAGATTTTGGGCGTGAGCTCCATCAGGATCTGGCAGATCTGGGCTTGCCTGCAGGCAAGTTCCATCAGGAACTATTCAACATGCGATAAAAAAGCCGACGTGATTGTCGGCTTGTTGGGAGAGTGGCTAGATCAAGCCTCGTCTTCCATCCCCGGAACCACCACTGAAAATCCACCGTCGACGTGGGTGATTTCACCGGTCACGCCGGCAGCCAGGTCAGAGAGCAGGAAAGCAGCCACGTTGCCAACCTCCTCGATGGTGACGTTGCGCCGCATCGGAGTGTGCGTCTCCACAAACTTGAGAATATTGCCAAAGTCCTTGATGCCGCTGGCAGCCAGGGTTTTGATAGGGCCAGCCGAGATGCCGTTGGCGCGGATGCCCATAGGTCCGAGGTTGGCAGCCAGATAGCGCACGCTTGCCTCAAGTGAAGCCTTGGCCAGACCCATGGTGTTGTAGTGCTTGACGACTTTTTCAGCGCCCAGATAGGTCAGCGTCAGGACCGATGCCTGGCGTCCTTGCATCATGGGCAAGGCTGCCTTGGCTAGAGCCGGAAAGCTGTAGGCAGAAATATCGTGGGCAATCCGAAATCCTTCGCGTGACAGGCCATCGAGAAACTCACCCGCGATGGCTTCGCGAGGGGCAAAGCCGATCGAATGAACCAGCCCGTCCAGTCCATCCCAGTGCGTCTTGAGCGTGTCAAACGCGCCTTCAATCTGGGCGTCCTCAGCCACATCACAGGGAATCACGATGTTGCTGCCAAACTCGGCTGCGTATTCGACAACACGGTCCTTGAATCGATCCCCGACGTAAGTGAAAGCCAGCTCTGCGCCTTGCTGGTGGCATGCTCGGGCAATGCCGTATGCAATGGATCGGTTGGAAATGACGCCCGTGATCAGGATGCGTTTGCCAGCGAGAAAGCCCATGAGTTTGTCCTAAAAAGTCAGTCAGTCGAGTTCAAAAGAAAAAATATTGCTTGAAGCATAAACGGTGATATGGCCATCCATTTCAACCGCGCGTACCTGTTCCTGGCACACGTATTGTTGCACCCGTTTTTACCGTGTTGCCCTTGATGTTGTTCAGAGACTTGAGGGTGGAGACACTGGTGCCGTAACGTTTGGCAATGCTGGACAGTGTTTCCCCCTTTTTGACGACATGCGTTTTGATGGCAGGGGCCGATGAAACGGTTGGGACACGCGTGCGCGTCTGCACGTTGTTTCTGTTGTCTGAGGCTTTGTTGTCACTGAACGCAACCTGGATGCCTTCGCCACCAGGGCCGGGGATCAGGAGCGACTGTCCGGCTGCGCTGGAAGAGCGGCTGCTAATGCCATTGGCCTGACGCAACCTGGCCTCGCTCACGCCGAACTTGCGTGCAACGGATGCGTAGGTCTCGCCGGCCTCTGCCTGGTAGATTTTCCAGGAGGACAGCTCACCCTTGTAGGCCGCCAGGTTGGTGTTGAAAATGTCAACCTTGTCGCGGGGCAAGATGATGAGTGGCTCGTGCTCGGCCAAGATGACCGGCTGGTTGTAAGAGGGGTTGAGCGCCTTGAAATCCTCTAGAGGCATTTCAGCGAGCTCTGCGGCGAGTGACAGGTCGATATCCCGGGTTTTCTTGATGGTGGCAAAGTAAGGTTCATTATCGACCAGCGGCAAGACCACGGCGTATTTTTCTGGGTCAGCCACGATGTTTTTGATCGCCTGCAGCTTGGGGACGTAGTTGCGTGTCTCGTCCGGCATCTTGAGAGACAGATAATCGGTCGGCTTGCCTTCCGCCAAGTTGCGTGTCACCGCTCGCTTGACCGATCCCTCTCCCCAGTTGTAAGAGGCAAGCGCCAGGTACCAGTCACCCTGAAACTCGAACAAATATTCCAGGTAGTCGAGCGCGGCGTTGGTAGAGGCAATCGGGTCCCGGCGCTGGTCGCGCCACCAGTCTTGCTTGAGCTTGAATTGGGTGCCCGTGCTGGGAATGAACTGCCAAAGTCCGGAGGCCTTGGCATGAGAATAAGCGGTCGGGTTGTAAGCGCTTTCAACAAACGGAAGCAGTGCCAGCTCGGTGGGCAAGCCACGTCGGTTGATCTCATCCACAATGTAATAAAGATACTTGCCCGCCCGATTGGCCATGCGCTGCATTGCCTCCGGGTGTGATGCATAGTATCGCGTCCACTTGTCGACAAGCGGCGTGTTGAGGTTGGGGATGGCATATCCACGCCGAATCCTTTCCCACACATCGAGCGGTGGCACGGTCAGGTCAATCGTTCTGGACGTGTCCTGTGCGACGAACCGGTTACTGTCTTGGTCGTGTAGTCCTGCACAGCCCGTCAGAGAAAGAACGAGCAACCAAATAAAAAAACGTCTCATTGTTAAATGTTGTCAGCGAAAGCTGTTCTTCCATTCTCTGAGCGCTGCGAAGACCTCGACTTCGGAGGTGAGTTCACGGCTTGCCCAGCTCGCTGCGGCACGGGCCACATCGGGTTGTCGGGTGCGCAAAAAGGGATTACACGACAGCTCTTGACCGATATTGCTCGGGACAGTCGGTATGTCTTTCTCGCGCAAGCTAGTTGCATGCTGCTGCCAGGCCTGAAGGGACTGGTTGTGATGTTCAACCTGGCGAGCCCATTTTAAGTTGGAAAGCGTGTACTCGTGTGCGCAATAAACGGCAGTCCTGGGATCTAGCGCCGCCAGCTTGGACAGGGAGGCATGCATTTGTGCAGGAGTTCCCTCAAATAGCCTGCCGCAGCCACCCGCAAACAGCGTATCGCCACAAAACAGCACGGGCTCACCAGAAACCTGGCCCACATAGGCAATATGCCCTGCAGTGTGTCCCGGGACATCTATCACCGACAGCGAGGCCTCCAGGCCTTGCAGCTCAACCTGATCCCCCTCAGACATGAGGTGATCGCAGTGAGGAAGCCTTTCCATTTCTGGGCCGTAGACGCTAGCACCTGTTGCCCGAACCAGATCTAAGACGCCACCCACATGGTCAGCGTGGTGATGGGTGAGTAGAATGGCGGTCAGCTTTAGCTTGTCTTGCTCAAGTTGCGCCAGCACCGGAGCCGCATCACCTGGATCGACAACGCAGGCCTGCCCGTTGCGCGCAATGAGCCAGATGTAGTTATCTGAAAACGCCTTGATCGGCCGGATGCTTGCCGGGTGGCTGGTGCTTTTGTTTGGCTTGGCAGTGATTTCCATCATGAGAGACGTTGTGTCCGATCCTTCAACCTGTATTGTAGAGCTTGCCCGCTGGTTCGAGACGGATCCCGGCAGATATGTCCAAGCCTGGGAGCAGCAGCAGTTTGATGCCATGGTTACGGATGTCTTTGGCTATCACGCGCTGCAGGTCGGTTTTCCGCACATGGACTTGCTGAGTGCCAACCGTATTCCCTTCAAGGCTTATGCGGGCATCGTATTGCCAGAAAAAGGCCTTGCTCGTAGTTGGTCCGGATGCGTCATGGCCCAGCCCGAGGCCCTTCCATTCGATACCAGCAGCGTGGATCTTCTGGTCATGCCGCATGGCTTGGAGTGTACGGGTGATCCACACCAGGTGCTCAGAGAGGTTCACCGTGTGCTGGTGCCCGAGGGCAGAGTGGTATTGTCAGGATTCAATCCTTGGAGCCTTTGGGGGTTTCGCCACCATTTACCGTGGATCAAGCCCTGGTTGCCTCAGCCTGCTCAATCCCAAGTCTCCGTTGCCAGGCTCAAAGATTGGTTTAAGCTGCTGTCATTTGACATTGATCGTGGTCGATTTGGGTGCTATGTGCCGCCATGTCGAACGGAAAAGTGGATTCAACGGCATGCCTTTATGGAGCATGCTGGTGATCGTTGGTGGCCAGTTTGTGGGGCGGTTTATGTCGTTTCTGCCGTTAAGAAGGTCGCGGGCATGAGGCTGATCACCCCCGCCTGGAAACGCAAAATGCGACGTCGCGGGGCGCGTGCGGCAACTGGCGTGGCCGTACAGAACACATCTGCCCAAACACACCGTGCTGAATGAATTTGATTAAAAATAAGAGCATGAAAAAAGAAGATATTGTGGAAATATGGACAGATGGTGCATGCAAGGGTAACCCTGGCCTGGGTGGGTGGGGAGTGTTGCTCAAGATGGGACCCCATGAAAAAACCCTTTCTGGCGGTGAGCCAGACACTACCAACAATCGCATGGAGATGATGGCGGTGATCCAGGCGCTCAAGGCGTTGAAGCGCCCCTGCCAGGTCAAGCTTCACACGGACTCACAATATGTCCATCGCGGCATGACGGAGTGGCTGCCGGGTTGGAAGGCTCGGGGCTGGAGGACTGCTGACAAAAAGCCCGTGAAAAATGCGGATCTTTGGCAGGAACTGGAGTCGCTTACGGGCCAACACGACATTGATTGGGTATGGGTCAGGGGGCACGATGGCGACCCGGGTAATGAGCGTGCCGATCTGCTAGCCAACGAGGGTGTTGAAAAGGCGCGCGCGGTGCTAAAGTCATAGGCTGGGGAAAGAATGATCCCCCCCGATCAATTCACAGCAATGACTCATAATGAGCAAAATAGCAGCGGTATTGGGTACCCTGGTCGCTTTGGGCGTAGGGGTGGCGGCAGGCCTTTACTTGCCAAACTATCTGAATCCACCCTCGCCATCCAAGGCCTCTGCACCTGCCGCACCAGTCACTCCCATCAACCAGGCAGCCACTGCACCTCGCGCCATGGCGGTGGAGGCTGCGATCGTTGAGACAGTTCCATTTTCCCGAGGTCTGACCGCGGTGGGCAGTTTGCGCTCGGAGGAGTCCGTGATGTTGCGATCTGAGGTCGTTGGTCGCATCAAGGAAATCAATTTCAAGGAAGGCTCTCCTGTTACCAAAGGCCAGGTCCTCTTCCGGCTCGATGATGCCGTCGCGCGAGCCGAGCTCGAACAGGTCAAGGCAAATCTCTCGCTGTCACAAAGCCAGAGCAACCGGGCATCCAGCCTTCATGCTGAAGGCTATGTTTCCAAGCAGTTCCGCGACGAGGCCGCCAACGCCCTCAAGGTACAGCAGGCAGCGGTTCAGCTCGCCCAGGCGCGGCTGGACAAAACAGTGATCAGTGCCCCCTTTGATGGCGTGGTGGGGCTGAGGACCGTATCCGTTGGTGACTACGTCAGCGCGGGACAAGACCTGGCGCCCCTTGAGGCGATCCGATTGCTTAAGGCGGATTTTCGATTGCCAGAGCTGTATGTGAGCAAGGTGCAGTTGGGCCAACGGATCGAGCTTCGGTTTGATGCCCTGCCTGGCAAGACCCGGTTTGGCGAGGTATATGCGATCAGCCCACTAGTGGATGCAGGCGGGCGATCCATTCTGGTGAGGGCGCTAGTGGCCAACCAGGATGGCTTGCTCAGGCCAGGCATGTTTGCGCGGATCCAGTTGTTGGTTCAGGAGGGCAAAGCCATGGTTGTTCCTGAGGCGGCCGTGGTCTCATCAGGGCAAGGTCACTTGGTCTACCGGATTGAGGATAGTCGTGCGCTTCGAACGGACATTACGATTGGCGAGCGTCGCGATGGCCTGGTCGAGGTCTTGATGGGGCTCAATGATGGTGATCAGGTCCTGGTGGCAGGGCTGCAGCGAGTCCAGAACAATGCCCCTGTCAAAGTCACGGGCAAGCCCATGAGTGCGCGAGAGGCTGCATCCAAGGCTGGTGATGTGCCATCCGCTGGCATCGGTGGGGCCAATCCCGCATCGGCAGGAGCCTCAGCGGCATCTTCTCCGGCTGCTGTGACTACGCCAATGTCAGTCACCACCCCTCCATCCGCACCAACGCTGGCCCCGGCAGGTGCTGCTGCCAAGTCACAGCCTGCGAAATAACCTGTCTCAACGGACAAAGGCGGACGACACATGAAGCTATCCGAAGTCTGTATTCAGCGGCCCGTGTTTGCGACCGTGCTCTCGCTGGTGATTGTGCTGATTGGCTTGGTTTCCTACAACCGGCTCAATGTCCGCGAGTATCCCAGGATCGACGAGCCTGTCGTATCGGTCGACACGACTTACAAAGGTGCCTCGCCGGAGGTGGTGGAGTCTCAGGTTACCAAGCCACTGGAGGACCTGATCTCTGGCATTGAGGGCGTGGATGTCATGACCTCCATCAGTCGCTCCGAGCGCAGCCTGATTAACGTCCGCTTCAAGCTTTCCAGAGATCCGGATGCGGCAGCTGCAGAGGTGCGTGACAAGGTGGCTCGAGCGCGCAAGCTCTTGCCCGATGAAATTGATGAGCCCGTGATTGCCAAGGTCGAGGCAGACGCCTTTCCCGTGATTTGGGTGTCGGTGCAGGCAGGACAAGGCACGACGATGCAGGCATCAGACTACTTGAACCGTTATATCAAGCCCCGTCTGTCTGTTTTGCCAGGTGCGGCTGAGGTCCGTGTGTTTGGTGAGCGATTGCCGTCGATGCGCATTTATGTTGACCGGGAAAAGCTCGCTGCCTACAACCTGACCGTTCAGGATGTGGAAAACGCCCTGCGCGCCCAAAACGTTGAAATACCAGCAGGTCGTATTGAGTCCAGGGCACGGGAGTTTTCTGTGGTGTCCTCGACCGATTTGTCGACGGTCGCCCAGTTCAACAACGTGGTGGTGGCCAATGTGCGTGGCTATCAGGTCAGGCTCTCTGACCTGGCGCATGTGGAGGTTGGACCACTGAGCGAAAGAATTGCTGCACGGTTCAATGGCAACTCTGCATTGAATATTGGTGTAACCAGGCAAGCCACTGCCAACCCGCTGGACCTGTCCCAGGCAGTGCGAGCCGAGGTCAAGAGGATCAATGAAACCTTGCCGCAGGGCATGAAGCTGACCGTAGCCTACGACACTTCCGTATTTATTGAAAAGTCGATCGAGTCGGTCTATCAAACGATTTTCGAAGCGATCGTTCTCGTGGTGCTGGTGATTTTCTTTTTCTTGCGCAATTTCCGGGCAAGCCTGATTCCGATCGTCACCATCCCGGTGTCCCTGATCGGAGCATGTTCCTTGTTGTACTTGTTTGGCTTTTCGATCAACACGCTGACCTTGCTGGCCATGGTGCTGGCGATCGGCCTGGTGGTGGATGATGCCATCGTGGTGCTGGAAAACATTTTCCGACATATCGAGGAGGGCATGCCGCGCAAGCAGGCTGCCATCCAGGGGTCTAAGGAAATCGGTTTTGCGGTGGTGGCGATGACCTTGACCCTGGTGGCGGTGTATGCCCCACTGGCTTTTGCGACAGGCAGAACGGGACGTCTTTTCATCGAATTCGCTTTGGCTCTGGCTGGCGCCGTGCTGGTGTCAGGTTTTGTGGCGCTGACGCTCACTCCGATGATGTGCTCCATCATGCTCAAGCATGAGACCAAGCACGGAAAGGTCTTCAACCTGATCGAGGGTTGGCTCAACAGTCTGACCAACGGCTATCGGCGCTCGTTGCAGTTTGCCCTGAGGCATCGACTGTTGGTGGTGGTGGTGGGCCTTGCCGTTGCCTCTGGCAGTGCTGTCATGTTCAAGGTTCTCAAAAGCGAGTTGGCCCCCACCGAAGACAGGGGCGTGGTGTTTGGCATCCTCTCCTCGCCAGAGGGGTCCACGCTGAACTACACCCTGAGCAACGCGATCAAGATCGAGGACTTTTACTCCAAGATCCCAGAGGCCACTGGCAATCAGATTATTGTTGGTTTGCCAACGGTGATCGATGGCTACGCGATTTTGCGCCTCAAGCCTTGGGATGAACGCCAGCGCAAGCAGCAGGACATCACCAAGGAGCTGCAGCCCAAGTTTGGCCAGTTGCCAGGTGTTCGCGCGTTCCCGACGAACCCACCATCGTTTGGTTTGCGGGCGAGCTCCAAGCCGATCGATTTTGTGGTGATGAGCCAGGCACCGTATCCCGAGCTCTTCAAGATGGTGTCTGCCTACATGGATGAGCTGCGCAAATATCCAGGCCTGCAAAACGTTGATATGGATTTGCGCATGAACACGCCAGAGCTGCGTGTGCAGGTTGACCGGGAAAAGCTTTCCGACGTCGGTGTGGACGTCAGCACGGTTGGCCGCACACTGGAAACCATGCTGGGAGGCCGGCAAGTGACGCGTTACAAGGACGATGGCGAACAGTACAACGTGATCGTCCAGGTCACGCCGCGCGATCGCAGCAATCCGAACGATATTTCTGGCATTTATGTTCGGGCCAGAGATGGTTCGATGGTTCAGCTAGACAACCTGCTTAAGGTGCGCGAGGGCGTTTCACCACAGGCACTCAACCACTTCAATCGGCTCCGGGCTGTCAAGGTGGGCGCCACAATCGCACCCGGGTACACCATGGGTGAAGTGCTGGAGCACATGAACCAGGTCGCCCGCAAGATGTTTCCCGACACTGTCCAGCTGGACTTGGACGGCCAGAGCAGAGAGTTTCGGGATGCATCGGGCAGCATCTATCTGGTATTCGCGATGGCACTGGTGTTCATTTACCTGGTGCTGGCTGCTCAATTTGAGAGCTGGCGAAATCCTCTGATCATTATGCTGACAGTGCCGCTATCGATGACAGGCGCATTGATTGCTCTGTGGCTGTCGGGTGGAACGCTGTCGATCTATAGCCAAATCGGCCTGGTGACTTTGGTGGGCCTGATTACTAAGCATGGGATCTTGATCGTGGAGTTTGCCACCCAGCTGCGCGATGAGGGCAAGGAGATGATGGAGTCTGTCGTCGAGGCCAGCGTACTGCGCCTGCGCCCGATTTTGATGACAACCGGTGCCATGGTGCTTGGAACAGTGCCGCTGGCAATTGCGTCCGGTGCTGGTGCCGAGTCTCGACAGCAAATCGGCTGGGTCCTGGTAGGCGGGCTGACGCTTGGGACGCTTCTGACCTTGTATGTGGTGCCTGTAGCCTACACCTTGATTGCTGGGCGACGCACGCGCGCGCAGGCCGCAGCCGACTCGCTCGCGCAATCTCATGCCGGTGGTGCAGCCAGTGGTGGTCAAGGATCAACGGGAGCGCACGGGGCTGCAGGGAGCCATGCAGACTCCGCCCGGCCTGTGCAGCCTGTGCATGCACCCGACCAAGGTCCGCGTTAAATTTTCATGCCCCTGTTGAATTGTTTGTTGAACTCGTTTTAGACCAGGAAAGACATGCGCTGGATTATTCTTGATACCGAAACCACAGGCCTGGATCCTGCTTTTGGACATCGAATCATTGAGATTGGTGCAGTCGAGGTGGTCAACCGCAACATCACTGGCCGCCACTATCACACCTACCTCAACCCTGACCGCGAAAGCGACGAGGGAGCACTGCAGGTGCACGGTCTGACGACTGCATTTCTTTCTGACAAGCCGCGTTTCGAGCAACAGGTTGATGATTTCCTTGCCTTTATCGAAGGCGCTGAGCTGATCATTCACAACGCGCCCTTTGACTTGAAGTTTCTCAACGCTGAGCTTGGCCGTGTGGGCAAAGAGGAAATCCAGCGCTTTTGCTCGGGCGTGACCGACTCCCTGGTGCATGCCAAAGAGCTGTACCCAGGCAAGCGCAACTCACTTGATGCCCTCTGTGAGCGATATGGCATTTCGAATGCACACAGGACATTGCATGGTGCGTTGTTGGACTCCAGGCTGCTAGCTGAGGTGTGGCTTGCCATGACCCGCGGGCAGGACAGCTTGGCGATTGATCATTACGATGTGAGTGATCGGTCGCAGGCGGAGGGAGGCGTGACCATGGCAGCCAAGGTGTGGACCCTTCCAGTGTTGGTGCCTTCTGATGAGGAAATGCAGGCTCATGAGAAATACTTGTCAGACTTGGACAAGGCAGCCAAGGGATCTTGTCTGTGGCGTTCTCTCTCCGCCCCCACCAGCCAGTGATGCCGCTTGAAAGAATTGAGCGTGTCAATTCAACCAGGATTCAAATGATGATCCAGCCCAACCAGATGAAATCCGCACTGCTACAAGGTCGCGTCCAGCTTGGATTGTGGAGCGGCCTGAACAGCAATTACGCGATTGAGATCCTGGCGGGATCCGGCTACGACTGGATCACACTGGATATGGAGCATGCCCCCAACGACATGCAGCGTGTGCTGTCTCAGCTACAGGCATTGGCTGCCTATCCGGTCGAGCCAGCTGTGCGCCTCCACCAATTTGACAAAGATCTCGTCAAGCAATATTTGGACATGGGTGTCAGGATTCTGATCTTGCCCAACGTCGAGTCAGCAGAGTTGGCCCAGGAAATCGTGGATGCGACTCGTTATCCAACCACCGGTGTCAGAGGGGTGGTGGGACAGTCACGCGCGAACCGCTGGGGGCGCGTGAAGGATTATTTTTCCACTGCCCATGAACAGCTTTTGGTGCTGGCCCAAATCGAGTCCGCCAAGGGGGTGGAAAACGCTCCTGCCATCGCAGCTGTCAAGGGGATTGATGGCGTGTTTGTCGGTCCCAATGATCTGGCTGCCAGCATGGGCCTGCTCGGACAATACAGTCATCCCGATGTGCAGAGCAGTGTGGAGCAAGTCGCCCGCATCATGCGAGATGCTGGCAAGGTAGCGGGTACGCTGGCGTTCAATGACGCCGACGCTCACCGTTATCTCGGCTGGGGTTACACCATGCTTGGGATAGGATCGGACCAGGGGTTGCTTGCCCGTGCGAGTGATGAGCTGGTGGAGCGGTTCAGGAAAGTGGTCGCTGGCTAAATCGCCATTTTGCATATAGCTTGCCGATGATCGCAACCAGCAGTAATGCCCAAAACACTTTGACGGCGGGACCCTGCCAAAAAATTGCATAGTTGCCATCTAAAATCGTCAACGCTCTTCTAAAGCCTGCCTCCAGTCGATCCCCGAGCACCAGGGCAAGCAGGGCGGGAGCTACATCAAAATCAAATTTCCGTAATAAATAGCCAACCAATCCGGCTAGGCACAGCACCACCAAATCGAATGAAGCGCTGCTGATCGAATACACACCGACAAAGCAGATGAAAATGACGATTGGAGTCAGGTAGTACATAGGCGTGCGCAGCAGCCTGACAAAAATACCCACCAGCGGCAAATTCAGTCCTACCAGGATGAGGTTGCCGATGTACATGCTGGCGATCAGTCCCCAGAAAATTTCCGGGTTTTCCGTGAGTAGCAACGGACCGGGCTGAATGCCATGGTTCTGCATGGCTGACAACAGTATCGCGGTGGAAGGGATAGCCGGAATGCCCAGCACCAGCAGGGGGATCATGGATGAGCCGGTCGTGGCGTTGTTTGCCGTCTCAGGACCTGCCAAGCCAGCTACTGCACCCTTGCCGAACTCTTCTGGATGTTTGGAGATTTGTTTCTCGAGGGCATAAGACACAAACGTTGACACGATATGGCTGACACCGGGGATCACGCCAAACACAAAACCGATGCCGGATCCTCGAATTGCAGGACCGATGGATTGCTTGGCTTCATCGGTGCTCGGGATGAGTTCTCTGAGAGAGGGGACTTTAGGCTTTTCAAGTGGCTGGTCTGTTGTCGCCATGAACAGCTCGGATAGTCCAAAGAGCCCGATAGCCAGCGCTACAAAGCTCAGCCCGTCCACCAAAGATAGATGATTGAACATAAAACGTTGATCGGCTGTCAACGAATCCAACCCTACCGTGCCCGCTGCCAATCCGAGGCAAATCATGGCAAACGTTTTGATTGGGGGGCTGTTTGAGACAGCGGTGACGATCAGCAGCGCAACAGCCATCATGACTGCCTCTGCAGCAGGCCCAACGGATAGCATCACATCCGCCAGATATGGCGCAAACAGCATCAAACCGATAATCGACAGTGTGCCACCGATGAAACTGCCGATGGCTGCAATCGTGAGGGCCGAACCCGCACGTCCCTTTTTGGCCATCTCGTAGCCATCGATGCAGGTCACGATGGAGGCGGCTTCGCCGGGGATGCGCAGCAGGATTGATGTGGTCGACCCGCCGTACATGGCACCATAAAAAATACCAGCCAGCATGATGATGCCGCCACTGGGATCCAGAGAATAGGTCAGGGGCAGTAGTAGGGCCATCCCTGCCAATGGTCCCAGGCCCGGCAGCACACCAACAGCCGTTCCCCAAACACAACCTAGCAGGCAAAGGGCAAGGTTTTTCCAGGAAAGGGCGATTGAAAAGCCATTAAGCAGTTGATCGAGCGCGTTCATGACTTGAGCCACTCAACCAGCTGGTCTGCGGGCAACTGCACACCGAGCACCATGTCAAAAACGACAAACAGAATTAGCGAGATCACCAGGGCGATGGGCCAAGCTTTTCTCGCTGACTGTTTACCAGAAATGCTCAGCATCACTGCTAAAAACAGCGTACTGGCAAGAATGGGACTAAACAGAACAAAGACCACTCCAAACGCAACAGTTAGCGCGAAAAGTGCCAAAGCTGCCTTTTCAATTTCCACGCTCTGTGTGGAGCCAGCTGCCCTGAATGCACAACCTAACCCACTGCCTGCAAGCAATAACCCGATACCGAAAGGAAATGCACCTGGCCCAATCTCACCCGATACGTGCAGGCCAATCTGGTAAGACTGCCATGCCCACCAGGCACCCAGCAGAAACAGGACGAGGCCGATTGCGACCTCTCCTGAGCGTTTTTTCACAACGATATTGCTCATTGCATACCTGGCTTTGTTGAAGTCAGTCTTTCCTTATTTCTTTTGCAGGCCAATTCCCTTGGCGACTTGCTCAAGTGCTGCGTATTCGGAGGTGATGAGCTTGTTGGTTTCAGCAGCGCCCAACGGACGATTGACTGCACCTTGTTTGGCCATAGCGTCTTTGACGCTGTCGCTATTGGTGGCGTTCATGAATGCTTTTTCGAGTCTGTCCTTAATCGCCTGAGGTGTCTTTGCAGGCACGATCAAGCCCCACCACAGCACAGTTTCCTCGCCGGGCATGCCCACGTCTGTCAGGCTGCTTGCTTCGGGAAGCGCATCATTTTTTTCTGCGGAGGTCAGCAGAAGACACTTGGCCTTGCCCGCTTTGGCATGTTGCTGAATGGGAGGAATCGACCCACCATAGAGGTCGATGTGACCACCTAGGAAGTTTTTGGCTGTATCGCCTGCACCTTTGAACGGAACCTGCTTCACCTTGATGCCAGCCTTGGCAAAAATTCTCTCGGAAGCCAGCTGCATGGTGCCACCTACGCCGTCATTTCCAATCGTGTATTTGCCAGGGTTGGCCTTGAGCACAGCTAGCATTTCTTTGCCGTCCTTGGCGGGGAAGTCTGGTTGAGCACAGATCACATAAGAGGAATATCCGATCGACATCAGAGCTGAATAATCGGTGTTCTTGTACGGCACATTCAGGCTATGCGGCGTGGTGGTGAGGGGACTATTCCAGACAAAACCAACTGTATAGCCATCGGGCTTGGCGGTCACGATCTGAGCAAGGCCGACCGAGCCGCTGCCGCCGCCGCGGTTTTCAACGGCCAGTGTTTGCTTGAGCTCTTTTTGTGCTTCCTCAGACACCTTACGACCAAATGTATCGGTGCCACCTCCTGGTGCAGCCGGGATGATCACCGTGATGGATTTGGTTGGGAACGATTGGGCAGAAACGGGAGCAGAGATGGCAAAAGTGGCCAGCACAGACAGACAGATTGGTGATAGTTTCATGGTGGTGACTCCTCTCTTATTTGAGTTCAATGGAATAACTAAAACGGCTCGCAAGTCCAAAAGACGTCCGCCACTCAACAGGCGTACCATCGATTGCGTAAGCAAGCCGCTCAATCACAGCAACTGGTTCGCCATCTTCAGTTTGCAAATATCGTGCAACCTCTTCGCTTGCTCGTCCGAAGGAAATCGTTTCTGTGGCATTGTGGATCTTGACTCGACACAGCCTGTCATACATCGGATACAGCAAGTCTTCAAAGGAGTCGAGTGCCGCATCCATGAGGGCATGAAAACGATTGGCGCATACAGAGATCTCCTCGTACAGCAAAGGTTCGTTGCCAGCCTTTCTGACCCGCTTGAGTCGAATCACCTGGGGGGCGGTGACAACGGAGGGTGGTGCAGTGGTCGACGCCTGTGCCAGCATGGCTGAAAGGACTAGTTTCTCCCGTTCAAGGGAGTTGGCTGCCGCAAGTTTCCTCGACAAAATCTGAGAAACCGGAAGGATGACTTGACCTTTTTCGTCCGTGTGCCGGAAGAAACGAAACAGCGCATTGCCAAAATTGGCTTGTCGAACAAAAGTCCCGCTACCCTGCTTGCGGATCAAGTAGCCATCGGATACCAGTGACTCAATGGCGCGACGGATGGTGCCGTGTGCCACGCCATAATGCGTGGCAAGATCAAGCTCGGCAGGAATGGCGCGGCTGTTTTCCCACTCGCCTTGCTGTATTTTTTGAACAAACAGGTCTCTCAGCCGCTGGTAGATTGGCAGCCGATGATCGGTTTCTTGTTTTTGCAATTGTAATGTCATACAGTGTTATATAAGACTACAGGAATTGAATTGTGTCAATTGATTGCCATATCCACCTTTTCAGGAAAGACAGCCCCATCATTCCCGAGGCTCGTCACGCCCCGTCTTATGATGCACTGTTTCCCTCGATACAAAAACTTGGTCAAACGGTGAATGTCACTAAGTTTGTACTAGTTCAAACCTCATTCATGGGCACGAACAATGATTTCCTCATGGAACATCTTCGTCAATATCCAGGCCTGTGCAAAGGGGTGTTCATCTTGGACCCTCGAACGTCTCTTGACCGTTTGCGACAACTCAAGTCAGAAGGGGTTTCAGGCATCCGATTGAACTTGTTCCAGACCGATTTGGCTCGATCCCTCAGTGATGAGCATCTTGGTCTGATTGATCGCTGTAGTTTGGCTGGAATGAGTGTTGGCATACACGACGACGCGGCACGTCTCGTAGACATCCTGGATCGGATCAATGGCCGTGCGGATCTTTTGGTGATCGATCATTTTGGTCGTCCGGAGTCCCTGCCAGCTGCAGAGCAAGACCCTATGTATCAGATGTTGTTGGATCGCATGCAACACCAAGGCGCCTACGTCAAAATTTCGGCTCCCTATCGCGCCAAAAACATGAATCCCCAGCGTGCCTATGACATGTTGAAAAGCGCCCTGGGTGAGGATCGTTTGCTGTGGGCTAGCG
>Ga0255183_1000497_pt1 | contig 15231 bp, 14 predicted proteins | sample Atl_UVDOM_RepB_8_FD_183638 | JGI IMG/M metagenome (GOLD analysis project Ga0255183, IMG submission 183638) | Freshwater microbial communities from Altamaha River, Georgia, United States - Atl_UVDOM_RepB_8d | ecosystem: Environmental > Aquatic > Freshwater > River | place: USA: Georgia...
AGGGAAACTTTTATGAAAATTCTAGTCACCGGAGCTTCTGGATTTGTTGGTCAAACTTTAGTGAAACAATTACTAACGAAAGGCCATCAAGTTGTCGTCTTAACGAGAAATATCCCGAAGGCGATGATCTCTTTAGGGAATAAGCCACAGTACATTTACTGGGGAAATCAAAACGAGCTTCCTCCTGTTGAGGCATTTTCTGGTGTCCAATCGGTGATTAATCTCATGGGTGAAGGAATCGCAGATAAGAGATGGTCAGATGAACAAAAACAAAGAATTTATAATTCAAGAATTTTAGGCACGAGATCCTTAATCGATGCGATTAAGCAATACAACGTGAAGCTCGAGTCATTTGTTTCAACATCGGCTGTTGGAGTTTATGGTGATAGAGGTGCGGAAGAATTAACGGAAGCCTCAGCTCCAGCTTCTGACTTTCTCGCAAAAGTTTGCCTCGACTGGGAGAGAGAAGCTCTTGCAGCTAAAAATCTTGGGATCAGAGTCGTTCTTTTAAGAGTTGGTGTTGTTGTCGGTAAAGGTGGTGCTTTAGCGAAGATGCTTCCGATCTTTAAGCTTGGTGCCGGCGGACCGATTGGTCTTGGCCGTCAGTTCATGAGCTGGGTTCATGTGGAAGATCTCGCAAGCATGTATGTTTTTGCTGTTGAAAATAAAAATCTCGAAGGCATCTACAATGCAACGGCGCCTCAGCCTGCGACGAACAAAGATTTTTCTTTCACCCTTGGAAAAGCTTTAAGACGTCCTGCTTTCTCTCCGGCTCCTCCTCTTGCACTCAAACTTGTGTTTGGAGAAATGTCGACAGTTCTCTTGAGCTCTCAGAAAGCTCTTCCTACGAGACTTAAAGAAGCTCAGTTTAAATATCGTTATGCTAATTTAGAAATGGCACTTACAGAAACGGTCCGCTCTTAAGAGCGGATCATAATCTGTTTTAATTTCGTCATCTCTTCAATGGCGTACTTCACGCCACCCATCCCAAGCCCAGCTTTTTCATGGCCACCAAAAGGCATCCAGTCCACACGATAAGCGTTGTGATCATTGATCACAAGAGTTTGAGCTTTGATCTCTCTTGCGAGAGTGAAGGCTTCTTGAAGATTTTGTGTGAAAATACAGTGCTCGAAGGGAGCTTCTTCAAGATTTAACTCATGAATCACTTCATCTGTCTGATTAAAGCTTAAAAGAGAAACCAATGGCCCAAAAACTTCATGAGTCATCACTTTCGATTTTTTCGAAGGCTGAAGAAGAATCCCTGGAGAGAGAAACGAGCCTTGAAGAACAGGCGTAAGAAGTGAGCTCGCTCCTTCTTTGAGAGCTTCATGAAACCAATCGAATACACGTTTTGCTTCTGACTCTCGGATCATGGGACCCAGGTCTGAAGTTTCTGATCTCGCATCGAGGGCCTTAAGTTTTTTCGCTCCCTCAGTGAAAGCGATTGAAAATTCTTTAAGGCGCGATTCGTGAACATAAATTTTTTGCGTCGAAATGCACACTTGTCCTGAGTGTGTGAAGCTTGATTTTAAAAGGGCATTCACGGCACGTGAAAGATCAGCTGTCTCACACACGATAGCCGCCGCTTTTCCTCCGAGCTCAAGACTGAGTCTCGTGCCAGGGGAGAGTTTTCTAGGTAGTGTCCATCCGACCTCGGGAGAGCCGATGAATTGGACAAACTTAAACTCACTCCACTGAAGAAGATCCTCAATCTCTGGGATGTGAAGATGAACTGTTAAAAAAGCAAACTCAGCTTGAATGGATTTAAAAAACTCCTCAACGATCCATGCCGTGAGTGGAATGGAGGGAGCTGGTTTAAAGAGAGTTGTATTCCCAGCCGCAAAGCTCGCTCCTACCTGATGACAAATAAGATTAAGCGGATGATTAAAAGCACAGAGAGCGAAAACAGCACCTATTGGCTCTCGCACCGTAAAAGAGAGGTGGCCATCGCCGAAGCGATTTTTCTCCATCGGGATCATTTCTCCCGCAATTCTCTTGGCCTCTTCGGCACAAAGTTCAATCGTCGTTTGCGCGCGCTCCACCTCGATGCGAGCGTCTCTTAAGGGTTTTCCTCCCTCATGAGCAATGAGCTTGGCAAAGTCCTCTTGATGATCACGAAGATAAGATTTAAAGCGAAGAAGAATTTCCGCTCTTTCATAAGCTTTGAGCGTAGAAACTTTTTTTTGTCTTTTAAGGATTTCGTTTTTCAAAGCCGGTAGATCAGATTTTTGTGCGTATTGAACCGAAACAAGATCCGTTTGGTCATTGGGATTTTTAAGCTTGATGATCTCGCCTGTTGAAAAAGCTGATTGGATCACCGAAGGATAAGAAAACATAGTTGTCCTTAAGAAAGATTCGTTTATGATTAAATCATGATAATAAAATTTTTACCTCTCGTCTTTCTCCTCTTAAGCTGTACAAAAGAAGTCAAGTACACCAAAGATCAGCTCGTCGATATGATCAAGCAGCATGACTCGAAGGCGACCGTGGTTCTTCCAAAAACCATCAACGATGGGATTCAGTGTTCGGATTATTCAGAGGGGTGTCTCTCTGGCCACACGATTAATATTTTAAATTTAGAAATGATTGCGGTGGAGTTTGAGTTCGAAGAGCAGGCACACTTCGCTGCGAGAAAGTACAATGGTCTCTATCTACATAATTGGCTGCTTGATGATGTAATCGGAGAGCCGAAGCTTGAGCGGTTTTTTATGGAAAATTTAAAGGCCAAGAAACCTTAAAAACTTCTCTTCAAAAAAGACAAGTTTCTCTTCCCACTTTTTTGCCAGCTCCTCACTTAAATGATTATCTTCACGAGCTTGATTTAGGTGTTTTCTGAAGAGAAAAAGCCAGCGATGAAGCTCACCCTTTTTAATCTTCATGGGAAGATGAAGAGAGATCAGATCAAAAGGTTTTTCAATCTCAGTTTGAGAATGGCCTAGAAGATGAATTTCCCAGAAAGAAACAATCCGCGGAAGATGAGTGTCGAGGTCTTCGAGATGCCTAAAGTGGTAACCGATTAAAATATCTTTTGTCGCTTCTTCGTAGAAACCTCGGACAACGAGATCAATCCCTTTCATACGGGTGCGTTTAATTTTTCAAGAGTAGAATAAAAACTTTCTTGGATCGTTTTTGATTGGAAGTTTTGGATTTGGAAAAACTTTAAATCCTCTTTATCGTCAAAGATTAGTTTTTGGCCAAACTTCATCATGTGGCATTTTCTTGCCTCTGGCATTTCGAAAAACTTCAGAAGTGCGTACTGAGTATAGAGTTCGTCAGGCACAATCGGAGATTCTTGAGGTTCAAATGGAATCGGCTCGAAAAAAATATTGCCATTTTTTCCGGTGATGACGAGCAAGCAGCCGAGGATCTTAAGATCTTTCTCGAAGGTTAAAACAGTGGCCTTCCATTTCTCCCAACGCTTAAGTGTCTCTTCAGGGATCGGAAGAGTTGGGGGAGTTTCCGTTGCCATAGAGTAATCGCCGAGTTGAATCACATCCTGCTTATGGAGTTTTTTCCAAGATTCTTTAATTTGTTTTTGAACTTTTGAATCGAGAGAGGTCACGTACTCTTGATAAGTCGTGTAGGCTTTCATCAATGGTTCAAGGACAAATCTTTCTTTCATCGAAAACTGAGTTTGAATCCACTGACTCTTAAAATCTTGAAGCCCTTTAACCATGGTGATGAGCTGAGCTTTCACGCCGTCTCTCTTCTCATACTCTTTGAGGATTTCCGCCATCTTTTCTTTTCCAGATTTTTGATATCTTGGATCGAAAACATAAAAGCCATTCGTTCCAGCACCAATTTTCCAGATGAGTTCCTTCCAGAGTAAGTAGTCCTTATTCCAAAATGATAATTTCTGTGAAAGAGAAATCAGTTTATTTGTTGGAAGTGGCCTGTGGATGAGTTGTGCAAAACCAATAGGAGAGTTCTGGGTTGGGCCAAAAAATAAAAAATAAGTAAACAGATCACCTTTGGGAGCTGAGTCCTGGAAGTCTTTTAAAAAATCAAAATGAGGAAAGTCTTCCTGAAGAAGATTTTCTAGGCTAAGGATAAACTCTGGATCAATTTCATGAACCGAGTGAAATTGTTGAACGATGAGCATAAGGATATTGTGACTTATTTTTCTACGCTTCGTCCACAATAAGGACAGAGTTTCCAGAACTGTCGGTCGATATTTTTTCCACAGCTGCAATCCATGAAATCTTCAAAATCTGAAAGTGATTCTCCGAGAACAAAAACATCATGTCTCATTGAGCGAATCGTGAGGGAATTGGCGATAAAACCTTGAGGATTCAGAGGATCTTTTTTAAACATTGCTGGGCTTACGGTTTCATCGACTCTGATGTTGATCGAATATTTTTCTTGGTTGCGAAGATCGAAGGCCGGCGCATCGACGTGGTTAAGAATTTTTTGAAGAGCTTCAAGTTTATGTTGAGGGTCTTGATTTTTCATTCGGCAACTTCCATTTGCGACAAAGAAATGTACTTAATTCTCTGACCGCTCGCTGATGGGGATTGAACCATGTCCAGAAGGGAGGTTTGATGTTTTTTACCGTCTCCGCTAAAAAAATTCCCTGAGGTCCACACTCATCGATCGTTCTTAGAGTCCATTCTACCACGAGGGGAGAAGAGTGAGAGAGGCATTTTTTAAGAATTTCTAAAAAAGAAAAATCTAGTCTGTGTCCTTGTTGGAACCTTGCCTCGATGATGTGTCGTCGAGCGCAGTTTAAAAGAAAGACCAAAATGTCAGGATCTGTTTCACGTTGAAGGAGCGTTAAAAGTGAGGGTTCAAATTCTCGGCAAAGCGACTGAGAATGCTCAATGAGACAGAGAGTTTTTTTAAGCCCTTCACGCGTAAGATTTGAGCCTAGTTTCGTGACAAGAAATTCAATTTCATCCTCTCTGAGGCGCTTAAAACCTCGTCCACCTTGGGAGAGTGAGAGCATGATTTCTTGGTAGGTTTTTTCAAATTCCATCAATTAAAGCCTAACATATTGAATTTGTTATGATATATCGAGAACCATCGTGAACGTATAAATTTCACGAACATTCTCTCTTTCTCTATCTTGTGATATAAGGCGTCCTATGACAACTCTCTTGATTAACTCAATTTATGTGGCCACAGAAGGTGAAGGTGTGTTCGTGGGAACACCTCAGATCTTTGTGCGTTTTCAAGGTTGTCACGTTGGTTGTGTGAATTGTGATTCAAAAGAGACCTGGGATTTTGATCCGAATTTTGCTCAGGAACTTCCTCTAGTGCTTTCGCAAATTGATCATCTCTCGAAAGGTTTTTTGAAAAGAGTTTCTATCACGGGTGGTGATCCGCTTCACCCGGGACACATCCCAGGTTTGATTGAGCTGATCAAAGAACTCAAGCAGCGTGGTTATTTCATTAACATCGAAGCTGCTGGGACGAGAGTGGTGAAAGAGGTTTATGATCTCGTGGATTACATCTCGTTTGATATTAAAACACCATCGACTCAGGTGAAAACTTCGCTTGAAGTGCTCAGAAGATTTTTAAGCGACTATGCTCATAAATCACAGGTGAAGGCAGTCGCTGCTCATAAAAAAGATGTGGAGTTTGTGTACGATATTTTTCATCAGTTGAAAGATCTTATTCCGGCCACACAGTCGTGGTGTTTAACACCATGTTTTGAGCCAGGTGAAGAGTTTCCCACAAACCGCTTTCAAGACATCCTCAAAATTAATGAATCGCTCGGTATGCCTTTTAGAGTGATTGGTCAGCAGCACAAGTGGGTCTATGGCCCGAATGAAAAGCAAGTTTAACTTTTAAATTTCAATTTCGATTTTTTGTCATGTTGAGTGAAGTTTTTATTCACTCTTACTATCTAATCCTCTAAGTTCAAGCTCTTAACGTCATTATTTGCTATACGTTAAAAGATGTAAATAATTGAAATTTAATAATTTTTATGATAAAATGTATATCAGAGGAGTCGTGTGGAAACCGTTGATTACGATTTTAATGTGGTGATTAATGCTTATCGCAGGAGAAAAAAATGAAAAAAATGAAAAAAATAAAATCTATCATGGATCAAATCACTCCTGAGCTTGCGGAAGAAATCACGAAGAGTGCGAATAAAAAAAAGAACGTAAAAAAAATAAAATCTCAACAGGTGAACATGAGACTTGATAAGGTTAGCTTGGAGAGAGCTCAAACACTGGCCAAAATTCATAATCTACCATACACAACGTTTTTATCAAAACTTCTATGTGAAGACCTCGAAAGACTTTGGGCCGTCTATTCAAAAATCCAAAAGAAAAAAGTTAGTTAGATCGAGCAAGTTTAAATCCTGCCATCATCCAACCCACAACAAAGCTTAATCCACCGAGAGGGACGATCAGAGCGAAAGCCTTAATTTCCGTCACCGCATAAAGATAGCAGTTAAAAGAAAAAAGAATAATTCCTGCCAAGAGAAACCATTTTGAAAGAGAGAGTTTGAGCTCTGGTTTCATTAGACTCAAGAGGCTTAAAGAGAGTAAACCAAACGCATGATAGAAGTGGTAGCGCACTCCCGTCTCAAAAGTTTCAAGGGCCTTTGGTGTGGCCACCTGTTTGAGTCCATGGGCACCGAAGGCTCCAATCAGGACTCCCAAGGCCAAAAGAAAAAAACTTAAGCTTAACCAATGTTTTGTTTTCATTTATTCCATCCAATAAGTAGTGAACTATTCTGAGATTGAACACCTTGTCGCATTTTTAATTTTTTTCCACGCTCAATCCCAAGCTCTCTTGCTTCGTGATCAAACTCTTGTTTGGTAGAGGAGTGGGAAAGGCGCTTGTAAATCTTATTCGTCTGAGCGTGAAGATCCTCTTTAATCACCCGAAGTGATTTCTGATCTGAAAGACTAAATTCCTTTTCCATCTCTTTCATCTGGAGCTCATAACCTTGTGCGATCCCGAGAAAAAAAGAGTTCTTCGCACGAAGACCTTGAAGCTGATGTTTCTTTTTTTCTAGTTCCCAGTACCGATCAAGTTCTTGATCAAGGAAATGAATCACGTACTCGGCGAGCTCGAGGTTCATCTTCGTCCCGCTCACCTCAAGTGAGCACTGCGTGGGAGTGTGATTCAGAACGACTCTCACCATAAAAAATTTCAGCATATCGTAGATCGCGACAAGCTTCGCATCCTTCCTTGGACGCTCGAGAAAGCGCTTTAAGTAGAGTTGGGGTGAGACCTCTCGGTAAGTAAGATGATGGCGTAAAAGAAGTTGATTCGCCTTAATGGTTGCGAGCTTCGCCTCATGAGGATTTTCTGATTGAGACAATTCGAGGAGCTTTTTCACTTTCAAAAGAAGCCTCTCGACTTCGATATCACCTTCGCGCTTATCATTTTCTTCAAAGAGTTTAATCTCTGCGCGGTTAAAATCAACATGAAATTTTTCACAGAACTCACGAAACTCTCTCCCATGAGCCTGGGCCCCTGGGTGATAAAGACTGACGAGGTAGTGGATCAATTCGTGTTTGAGGATCTCTTTTAGTACCTGATCTTTTGCTTGGTAGAGGAGCTTTTTATTCAGAGCAATTTGAAAGTGGTGATGATCATAATAGGCGAGTTCACTACCCTCAAAACAAACCACCTCGAGAGGGTAGAGGCGTCCTCGGCACTCAAAACGTGAGCGCAGAACTTTAAATCCCCACTCAATCAGGATTTGTTTTAAAAGCCCAGTGGCTTTTTGATTAAAGGCAATAATGGTGTCGTTATAGATGATCATAAAAAAAAGGGACCTTGCGGTCCCTTTATCTTTTTAAGCTCCGCCTTCAGAGCGTTTTTTCTCGTGATACGTAAAGGCTGCCTTCAAGTACTCTCTGTTCATGCGAGCGATGTGCTCGATAGAGATTCCTTTCGGACAAGTTGCCTCACACTCAGCGTGGTTCGTACAATTTCCGAAACCAAGTGTGTCGTGAGTTTGAACCATATTAAGAGCACGTTTTGGTGACTCTGGTTGACCTTGAGGAAGAAGAGCGAGCTGAGAGATTTTTGCTCCCATGAAAAGCATTCCTGAACCATTCGGACAAGAAGCCACACAGGCACCGCAACCAATACAAGCTGCTGCATCCATCGCTTCATCAGCGATTGGTTTCGGGATAAGGATAGCGTTTCCATCTGGAGCATTCCCTGTGTTTGCTGTCACGTAACCACCGGCCATCATGACTTTATCAATCGCACCACGATCAACAGCAAGATCTTTCACGATTGGGAAAGCTTGAGCTCTAAATGGTTCAATAACGATTGTGTCGCCATCTTTATAGAGTCTCATGTGAACTTGGCAAGTTGTGGTGTTTTTAAATCCACCGTGAGCTTTTCCGTCGATCATCATCGAGCACATTCCACAAATTCCTTCGCGGCAGTCGTGATCGAAAGCAATCGGGTCTTCGCCTTTTGCCACAAGTTTTTCATTAAGCACGTCAATCATTTCAAGAAAAGACATATCAGGAGAAACATGATCAACCTTGTAATCAACGAATGTCCCTTCTGTCTTAGCGTTTTTTTGACGCCAGATTTTAAGATTAAGAGTCATATTTTCAGAAGACATACTTCTTCTCCTTATTTGTAAGATCGTGTTGCGAGTTGGACATTTTCAAACTTGAGCTCTTCCTTATGACGGATTGGGCTTGAGTTTGGACCTGTGTATTCCCAGACAGCAGCGTGAGCGAAGTTTTCATCGTCACGTTTTGCTTCGTTATCAGCTGTTTGGTACTCTTCACGGAAGTGACCACCACACGATTCATTTCTCTCAAGCGCATCAAGGGCCATGAGTTCACCGAGTTCTAAGAAGTCAGCCACTCTGGTTGCCTTGTGAAGCTCAATATTGAAATCTCCTGTGCCACCTGGAACGTTGACGTTATTCCAGAACTCTTCTTTCAGTTTTCTGATACCGTCGATAGCTTTTTTAAGGCCAGCTTCGTTACGGCTCATACCGACTTCGTTCCACATGAAGTGACCGAGAGAGCGGTGAATATCATCCACTGTTCGCTTCCCTTTGATACCAAGGAGTTTATTCGTTTGAATTCTCACGGCTTCCTCAGCGTCTTTAAACTCAGAGGCTTCAGTCGTAATTTTCTCAAGCGGAGTTGAAGCTAAGTAGTGTCCAAGAGTATTCGGGATCACGAAGTAACCATCAGCAAGACCTTGCATGAGGGCCGAAGCACCGAGACGGTTTGCTCCGTGGTCAGAGAAGTTTGCTTCTCCGAGAACGTGAAGTCCTGGCACTGTCGACATCAAATTATAATCAACCCAAAGACCACCCATCGTGTAGTGAACAGCAGGGTAGATCATCATCGGTGTCTTATATGGATTATCTCCAGTGATTCTTTCGTACATTTCGAAAAGGTTTCCGTAACGGCCGGCAATTGTCTCAAGTCCATCGCGCTTAATCGCATCTCTGAAATCAAGATAAACAGCTTGCTTCGTTGGACCTACGCCGAGACCTTCGTCACAACGAAACTTCGCTTGACGAGAAGAAACGTCTCGAGGAGCGAGGTTACCGAAAGATGGATAAACTCTCTCGAGGTAGTAATCTCTTTCCTCATCAGGAATATCCTCTGGCTTACGATTATCGCCTTGTTTTTTTGGAACCCATACACGTCCGTCGTTTCTGAGTGACTCTGACATGAGGGTAAGTTTTGATTGGTAATCACCGTGAACAGGAATACAAGTTGGGTGAATCTGAGTGAAACATGGATTAGCGAATCCAGCTCCACGCTTATGACATCTCCAAGCCGCAGAAGCGTTTGATGCTTTAGCGTTTGTTGAAAGATAGAAAACGTTACCATATCCACCAGTACAAAGAAGAACTGCATCCGCCGCGTATCTTTCGAGTTCACCCGTGATGAGGTTTCTCACGATGATCCCACGAGCTTTTCCTTTCACCACCACAAGATCCATCATCTCACGACGGTTGTACATTTTGATCTTGCCCTTCGCGACCATTTTCATCATCCCAGAGTAAGCTCCGAGAAGAAGTTGTTGTCCTGTTTGTCCACGAGCATAGAATGTTCTTGAAACTTGAGCACCACCGAATGAGCGGTTATCAAGGTATCCGCCGTACTCACGCGCGAAAGGAACACCTTGTGACACCATTTGATCAATAATGTTGTTTGAGACTTGAGCGAGACGATACACGTTCGCTTCACGCGCACGGTAGTCACCACCTTTGATGGTATCGTAGAAAAGTCTCTTCACTGAGTCACCATCGTTTGGATAGTTCTTAGCAGCGTTGATCCCACCTTGAGCGGCGATCGAGTGAGCTCTTCTTGGTGTATCTTGAATACAGAAAGCTGAAACGTTGTAGCCTAACTCAGCGAGAGTCGCTGCCGCTGATCCACCCGCAAGACCAGTTCCCACCACGATGATGTGAAACTTTCTTTTGTTGGCAGGGTTGATAAGTTTTGAATCAAATTTATGCTTATCCCATTTTTGAGAAAGATCTCCTGCAGGGATTTTTGAATCGAGGTTAAAGCTCATCTTACACTCCTTTTAAGTATGCCCAGACAGCAATGAAAGAGAATCCACCGCCGACGAAGAGAGCATAAAGAAGACTTAGTACTTTAATTTTTGGAAAAAACTTCGGATGGTTAAGGCCAAAGGTCTGAAATGCAGAACCAAAGCCGTGGGCCGTGTGAAGGGCCGCGCACACCATCGAGAAAACATACCAAGCAACGTTTAACGGTTGGCTTAAGTATTCCATCGTGACTTTGTAAAGATCTCTCATCTCAACACCGTCAACAACAGTCGTGTAGTGAGCACCGAACTTAAGATTCATGAGGTGAAGCACGATAAAAACAAAAAGCACAAATCCAGTGTACGGCATAGTTTGTGACATGAATGTTGTTCCACGACCTGTTCTCACTTTCATGAGATAGTTTTGTTGTCCGCGCGCTTTTTTATTTTCAAGCGTGAGCTTGATTGCAAGTCCTAAGTGAACGAGAAAAATAATTGTGAGAACAGCTTCAACTGCGTAGAGAAGAACACCAAGAGATGCAAGCTTGTGTCCATACAGATTGAATGCGTCTGGGCCCACCAAAAGTAAAAAGTTTCCAGTGAGGTGACCCACTAAAAAACCGCAGAGAAGAAGGCCGGTTAAAGCGATCAACTGCTTTCTACCAATGGAAGAGCAAAAGTAATGATTAACAGCAGATGTCATCATACAAAAACTCCCTTTATGTATAAGAAATAATAAACTTTGATATGCTCTATGTTATATCATTTCTCGAAGGGAAGTGACACGCAAAAATGCAGAAAAATTATTCTTGTTTGTCGGCCTTAACAACTGAATACATTTCTAAACATCGAACTCGATTTGTCTCGTAACTGACGATCGGGCGAGGATAGTCAGGAGAGAGAAGTGGCTCTGGTTTATGAATGTCTTTGCCTTTAAGGTGAGCGAGTTCGGGTACCCATTGACGGATGAACGTTCCGTCTGGATCAAATTTTTCACTCTGTGAATAAGGATTGAATATTCGAAAGTAGGGTTGAGCATCACAGCCTGAGCTGGAAGACCATTGCCATCCACCAGAATTGGCAGCGAGATCAAAGTCGAGGAGTTTTTCAGCGAAGTAAGCTTCGCCCCAACGCCAATCCACGAGAAGAGTTTTGCAAAGAAACGAAGCCACGATCATTCTTAAGCGATTGTGCATCATGCCTGTCTCATTTAAGCAGCGCATAGCGGCGTCGACAATCGGAAAACCTGTTTTGCCTTCGCACCAGGCTTCAAAATCTTTTTTTGATCCAATATATTTTATTTTATCATAGTCCCGCTTAAAAGATCCTGTGACAACATGAGGGTAGGTATCAAGGATCATCTGATAAAAATCTCTCCAGATAAGTTCTGAAACCCAAGTCTTTGCCCCTGTGCTTTTTTTCTCTGAAGCAAAGCGGAGCATGTCACGGATCGAAATCACTCCATGACGAATATAAACTGACAAATTGGATGTTCCAGGTTTCGCCGGAAAATTTCTTTCCTCATCGTAATGATCAAGAGCTTTCTCAAAACCCTTGAGTAATTTTTGCGCGGCCTTGGTGCCGCCTCTTAAAACAGGTTCGGTTTTTTCAAATCCCGTGACCTGATAAAAATCTTTTTTAAGAAGGGAATGTGGGTTTTTCCACTGAGCGAGGTTTTTGAGATTCGTCTGGTAAAGAGGAATTTCTTTATTGTTCGTCTCGAATTTTTCGAGCCACTTATTTTTATACGGCGTAAAAACTTTGTAGAGACCACCGGTGTTGGTCAGGACTTCGTTTTTCTCAAAGAACACAGAATCTTTAAACTGATGAAAACCTACGTTCATGGTTTTAAGTTTTTTCGCGACGAGGTCATCGCGCTTTTTAGCATAGGGCTCGTAATCTTTATTACAGAAAACATTTTTGATCTTAAATTCTTCGACAATTTTTGGGATCTCTTCCTCTGGTTTTCCATAGCGCACGATCAGGCTCGAGCCTTTTTCCTGCAGGGCCTCTTCAAGCTCATGAAGGGATTCCATAATAAAAGAAAGCCTAAAATCTTTCTTGTTTTTAAGTTTCGAGAGGATGTGCTCATCGAAAATGAACGCCAAGTAAGTGCCTGGGTTTTTCAGAGCTTCTGAAAGGGCGTGGTGGTCATGAAGGCGAATATCTCGTCGGATCCAGCATAATTGTGTCATGGAAGCATTTAATAAAAAAAGGAGAGGAATTGAAAGGAAATTATCTTAAGGGAGTTCCACAATCCGCTCAGCATCCGCTGGGTTGATAGGAAGGGATTGATCAATGTCTTTCGGGATGATGAAAACCTCCCGAGGATTCTGTGGGTTTCTCACGAATGATTTAATAACTTCGCCTTTAGCATCGATGCTTTGAACGATATTCACGGCATCTGGCTCGATCGCCCCAATTGATAAAACCTCTTGCTGTCGGCCATAGTCATAGGAGAAATCCTCCCGGACTTGTTTTAAACGAGAAAGATCCACATCCTTAATCGCGCGACGTGAGCCTACGATGAGGCGAGATTTTAACAAATCTTGCACTTCAGGTTTGGCGTGCTCACCGTATTTTTCTAAGTCCATCGCTCCCATGGAAAATGCCTTAGCGACTTCACGCTTTTTAGAGGTCGAGAGGGCGTAGCTTTCTTTTCTTTCTTCACCAAACAAGGCGTGCTCTTTGGCCTTTTTCGCGAGTCCAGTGCCGAAAACATCTTCGTTATAATCATCGAAGTCACGCTCAATGGCCATCTTCACTTCAGTTGGGTCTGCCCCTGATTCGATCTTAGCGCGCGTGCGGTTTGAGACGAGGTTCGGGTTAATCTGTGTGAAGTGAGAGAGAATCTCATCATCTGAATAGACTTTCGTTTTTGAAGAATAGCCTCGCCAGCTTAATTGCTCCGAATACCAATTCTTCATTTTGTATGTGTAGAGATCTTTGTTGGCATAGCTTGGCTCACCAAAAAGAAAGCGGTAATCATCATCGACGAAACCGATTTCGACTCGCTCAATCCCTTTTTTAGGATGCTCATAGTAGATATTGTTCTTCTTAAAAACCTCTTGAGTTTTCTCTGTCAGTTCACGCCACGTTTTTTCTGGTTCTGCTACCATGATGGGTGAAAGAGTTGGGTTCTTGAGAAGTTCTCGTTTCACCACCTCTCGCATGAGGCGTGGATCAATCACTTCAAGGCCCTGTTGTGTGCGGACTTCACTTTCTGAAATCAAAGGGACCGGAGAAATTTTTCTTTTCTGAGGAAGAAAAAGATCCATGGAGTTCTCAAGCGGCAGACCGAGTTTCGCTCTTTCAGTTAAGTCATCCACCAATTGATCACTGGCAAGCATCCCTTCCTTGATCGCTTTTCTCCATTCCTCGTGGGAGCGGTAAAGATCGCCCTCAGTGTTCATGATCCTGGCAGAAGGTAAGCCCTCGCGGTTTAAAAGATGATTCAAAAGGAGTCGTGTGCTTCGGCCATTTCCATTCGGGAGTGGATGAATGGAAACGAGGTTTTTTTGTAAACTCGCTACGATGTCAACGTACTTATCGAATTTTTCAATCGTATCGAGTTTACCCAGAGCGGCCCGTTGTTTTTTAAACAGATCAATTTCGTACTCTGTTAAGGCCGTAACGAATTTTTCGGTAAGATCTGCACTGTTGAGCTTCAGTTGTTTTTGTTCAGACTTTAAGGTCTCAAGTCTTTCTTTCATCCTCAGAACACTCGGCGCCTGAGCGTCTTTCATAGGAACTTTAAGAAGTTGAAGTTTAATGTAGCGGATTTGAAGCTCAACCTCGTTGAAGCGTTCAATCTTTTGCACCAGATCGGGGTGAGTGCCTTTAAGTTGATAGAGGATTTCTTTGGTATGAACTTCTGGAGTCGGGTAAAAAATGATCCCCGTGTTTTTTTCATTCCCATAAGAGGCGGTCTGATTCCAGGTAAGGTACTTATTATTTTTAATCTCACTCACAGCACTTAAGGTAATTGGTTTTTCCTCCGTCGCTGCTCCTGTCCACTGGGTTGAACGGACCCGACCTAAGTTTTGAGCTTCAACTTTTTCAACTCCACCTTTCATGGTGAGAGCGTGGAGAGTTTTGAGAAGATCAAGGCTCACATCCGGATTTTCTTTATCAAGATAAAACTTCGCCTGACGGTAGTTAAAGAAAGCTCCTTCATCGTAGAGATCATAGAAGGTCGACTCTTTAAGCTCTCGTTTATTTCTAAAAATGGGTTGAAGATCCCGCAAAGCATCTTGGTAATCGATGAAGTAAAGGGCTTCGATACTCTGTTTTGTTGGCCGCTCTTTTTTGAAGAGTTTAAGCAAGTTTGTTTCTCGGTCTTTAAAATCTTTTCGCATGATGCTTTCTGCGTTCAAATTTAAAAGCATGAAAGGAGGATCGATAATCTCGCGCAGAGGAGCTCCCCCGGCAAGACCGTGACGGATGACGAGTTCAGCTTCTTTTTTTGTGAGCCCAGCTTTCACGAGAATTTTTTGTTTCTCTCTGATCTCTCTCCAGGTGTACTGATAGACGCCATGGAGGGGAGCGACTTCGTGAGCTTCTTTAACGGCGATATAAAGTGATTCTTGTTGATCTTTGGGAAGATGTGATTTCCCAAGAAGAATCATGGTTTGATTTTTTCTTTCACTCTCAGTCAGAGCAGAATTTGAAAGAACATCTTTAGGTGATTGAGTTTGGCTCAATAACCGATAGCGTTCTTCAGATTGAGAGAGGCGCTGATTAAACTCATCAAAAAGTTTTTGAGACGAGGAG
>Ga0255183_1000504_pt1 | contig 15108 bp, 10 predicted proteins | sample Atl_UVDOM_RepB_8_FD_183638 | JGI IMG/M metagenome (GOLD analysis project Ga0255183, IMG submission 183638) | Freshwater microbial communities from Altamaha River, Georgia, United States - Atl_UVDOM_RepB_8d | ecosystem: Environmental > Aquatic > Freshwater > River | place: USA: Georgia...
CTGGATATGTTGGAGGTTTCGCCCGGTCAGATATTGGTGTTGAAACCCAACGTGAAACCATCGGGATCTGGAATACCTGAGTCCCGATTGATTGGCAACGACCCCATCACCGCACCAGCGGCCGACACGTATCATTTTGTGCAGCCCGGCGAAACCCTTTACGCCATTTCTAAGAAATACGGTGTTACTGTGGATTCGGTAAAATATTTAAATGGATTGCCCGATAATCAGATTCGGGTAGGACAGCGATTGAAGGTTAAATAACCGTAGGTCCCGACCAGAGCAGATTGATTAAGAAGAATTCCATCCGGAAGAAAGAATGCCCTATGGAGGAAAGCTTTATAACGGTTGGGTAGAATATTGGTTGAATGGGATTATGCTTCCTGTACTTCCTTGCTTACTAGCATTGCCAATACCTTTTCCACCATGTTTTTAGAACCTACGTAAAGAGGAACCCGCTGATGCAATTCGGTTGGTTTAACTTCCATCACTCTGGAGTCACCGGTATTGGCTAGCCCACCTGCTTGTTCGGCTAAAAACGCCATGGGATTGCATTCGTACATCAATCTCAATTTTCCATGGGGAGATTTTTCGGTGGATGGGTACATGTAAATGCCCCCTTTGAGCAGGTTTCTGTGAAAATCTGCAATCAAACTGCCTATATACCTAGCCGAATAAGGTCGGTTTGTGGATTTGTCTTTTTCCTTGCAGTATGCCACGTATTCTTGAACGCCATCGGGGAAATCGTTCAGATTGCCTTCGTTCACCGAATAAATTTTACCGTTTTCCGGGGTGGTGATGTTGGGGTGCGACAAACAAAATTCTTGGATGTTATCGTCCAAAGTGAAACCGTTAACACCCATTCCGGTAGTGTACACCAACATGGTGCTGCTGCCGTAGATGAAATAACCCGCTGCAACCTGGTGTTTTCCTTTTTGTAGGCAATCCGAAACGCTGGGTTTCTCGGATAAATTGGACCTTAGATATATGGAGAAAATAGTGCCGATGGAAGCATTCACATCGATATTGCTGCTCCCGTCCAGAGGATCCATGGCCACGATGTACTTTTCGTTCTCTGCGCCCTCCACGTAGTAAACATCGTCCATCTCTTCGGAGATAATCATGCAGACTTCACCGCTTCTGCTGATGGCTGCCAAGAACACGTCGTTGGCAATTACGTCCAATTTTTTTTGCTCCTCTCCCTGAACATTGGTGGCTCCGTGGTTGCCCAAGATATCTACCAAGCCGGCTTTCCTAACGTCCCGATTTACCACTTTGGCGGCTAATTCCAAAGACCGGAAAATTTTACTCAATGAGCCCTGAGCGTCCTTGTACAGGGATTGTTGATCTACGATAAATTGTTCGAGGGTGATAAGTTTTGAATACGGCATAGCAGTTTTACGTCCCGTAGGTATTTATTTTGCAAAACAACAACAAAATAGTTAAATAAACGATTTTGTAATTTCAGGTGACACAGCAAATGAAAATATTCAAGTTTGGAGGAGCGTCGGTTAAAGATGCCGAAGGTGTGAAAAACGTGGCGGCGATTATCCAACATTATGGCGAGGGCGATTTGGTGGTTGTTATATCCGCTATGGGTAAGATTACCAACGCATTGGAAGAAGTAGTCCACCATTGTTTCCATCAAACTGGAAAGGCACAAGAGGCATTGACGCGCGTGTTTGATTACCACAATGGCATTCTCGATGACCTGTTCGATTCGGGCGATTTGTTTGGAGTAAACGACATCAAAAATCTTTATTTAGAGCTAGAATGTTTTGTGGATAGTCCAAATTCCTTGGACGATTACGATTTTTTATACGATCAAATAATCGGCTACGGGGAACTCATTTCCACCAAAATTGTAAGCAATTATTTATTGTCCCAACACATTGGTAATCAGTGGTTGGATGCTAGAAACTTCATACTAACCGATAGCCGTTACCGCGATGCGAGGGTAGATTGGCAGGCCACCGAAAAGGTAATAGCCAAACGTTTGCTTCCCATTGCGAAAAAGAATCTTATTGTAACTCAAGGATTCATTGGCAGAGGAAATTCGGGGGAGACCACTACATTGGGAAGGGAGGGTTCCGATTATTCGGCAGCCATCTTTGGCAGTCTGCTGGGCGCCACGTCCATTACCATTTGGAAGGATGTCGCCGGTGTAATGAACGCAGATCCAAGGAAATTCAACGATGCCGAGTTGATTTCGGAATTGGGGTATAGCGATGCCATTGAATTGGCTTATTATGGAGCTTCCGTGATCCATCCTAAAACCATACAACCCTTGCAAAGACGTGGCATTCCCTTGTATGTTAAATCCTTTGTAGAACCAAGCAAGGCGGGAACTCGCGTTTCTTCCGAAGGAAGTGCATTGCAAACCGCTTGTAAAATTCTTAAAAACAATCAGCTGTTGGTGGTGATTAGTACCCGAGACCTAACGTTTATAGCCGAAGATCACCTCAAAGAAATATTTGCTGCCATGGCCAACAACAAAGTTCGCGTGAACATGATGCAAAACTCGGCCGTTGAATTTCGCTGTGTAATTGATAACAAAGAGAATCGACATGAACCGTTGGAGAGAGACCTTGAGTCATTGGGTTTGGAAGTGGCTGTTACCGGCGATCTGGAATTGTTGAGCATTTACCATCCCGAGAACTACAAAGCCACCGACCGCGAACTGTTGCCACTGGAATGGCGCGCAAGCAAGCGCATTTTGTTGCAACAAAATTCAGGTACAGCCACGCATTTTTTGTTGGGGTAGGTTAATTTTTAGATTCGATTAGTTCAAGAAATTCCTGAAGGCCGATTACCTCTATCTCCTCCGATAGTGGGTATCGATCAACAGAAGCATTGATGATCCAGCGGTGCGTAGCTCCAACATCATTGCAGGCCTCGTAAAAGCCGCGCCCCAGTCTTGGTGCAGAATTTCGCTTTATTTCTATGGCCCAAATTTCGCTTTCGGGGGTTTCTAAAATAAGGTCGATTTCATTTTGCGTAGCACTTCGGTAATAGGAGTATTGCCAGCGAGAAGAGATTTGATTCAATATGTTTTCAATCACAAATCCTTCCCAACTTCCGCCAACGGCAGGATGTGCCAACAGGTCGTCAAGGCTGAAAATATTCAGTAGATTATGCAACAATCCCGAGTCCCGCACATAAATTTTGGGAGATTTAACCAGCCGTTTTTTTATATTTCCTGACCACGGTCGTAATTGTCGGATCATGAAAAAATCGGTTAAAACATCGAGGTAATTTTTAATGGTAGTATGCCTCAATTCCATACTTCTTCCCAGTTCGCTATAGTTTATTTGTTGACCAGAATAATGGGCCAACATTTTCCAAAATCGGTTTAATTGGGTAGACGGGATATTAACGCCCATATTGGGGAGGTCTCTTTCCATGTAGGTTGCTATAAAATCGCGCCTCCAATCCCAACTGTTTTTTAAGTTGTTTGATAAGTAACTATCGGGATATCCTCCGGTTAACCATCGGTATTCTAAGTTATAATTTGATTTTTGGGTTAACTGCAGTTCAAAGCTAGAAAATGGGGTAAGTTCTAAATATCTAATTCTACCGGCTAAAGTTTCTGAACTTTGTTGCAGTAGGTCACGCGATGCCGATCCGAGTAATAAAAAATGCCCCGCTCGTTCACCGTTTCGTTTTCTTTCATCTACGATACCTCGTAATATTCGAAATAAATCGGGTTTGCGTTGAACTTCATCCAAGATCAATAATTTTCCGGGGTGACGTTTTATATAGACCTCAGGGTCCATTAGTTTATTGCTGTCTGCATCCGATTCTAGATCCAAGTAAACGCTCTCTTTTTGTACTAATTGTGCAATGGATAGGGCCAATGTTGTTTTCCCTACCTGTCTTGGTCCCAATAATGCAACCACCGGCATTGCATTCAAAGCTTCCAATAGTTGTTGTTGGCAGTAACGGGTTATCATCCAATAATTTTATATCAAATTAAGTAATTATCCTTGTAAATTGCAAGTGAGAGTTTCAATTTGCAAGGATAATTAAAGGGTGATGTGCCATGGATGAGGTATTAAGGGGTTACATTTCTTTCAAGATCTCCAAGGATTGTAGGGATTTTCCATGCAATCCGTGGGTGCATAAATACAAGGAAAGCTTTTGGAACAAGGATTTTCTGAGTACTGGGTTTCCAACCGCAGTTTCACGGTCCATCAAGATGGTTTGTAGCAGTTGAATCTCTTGTGCGGTGAGGGTATGGGAAGGGGTGGAGGTCCTACCGGCAGCTGTTCCGGTGAGAATATCCAAGCCATTTAAGCAAGATTCGTCCGATAAGTCTATCGAGAACCCCATGGCATGCGTTAAATCTACCACCGCAGAAATCACCAAATTGTTGACGTGCTTTTCGCCGAGGTTGAGTCGTTGAAAGAGATGCATGGCCACATCAAACAACTCGCTTTCCGGTTGCTCCTGTTGCAAGGCCAATTGTAGAACTTCCAACACAAACCATCGCACTTGGTCGTGGGTGGGTGTGGATGCCAATCCCCAGCCCGAAATCAGGGAAATTTCTTTGATTCGCTGCATACCTCCAGGTTTGTGGTGGTACACGAGTTCAACCACATTGCTCAGCTGGTAAAGGGCCGATTTACTGGTGTTGCCGCTGCCAGATCGGCTGCTTGCACCGGAACGGCTACTTAGAGAATTACCAACACTACTGCGAGATGTTGAGGACTTTCCGTGGATGCCCTGTACTAAAAACGACAATAACCCCTGACCCTCGGTGAACAATTGAACCACTGCCGAATTATCGGTGTAGGGGGTTTTTCTCACCACAATGGCTCGGGTTTTTGTGTACATGTCGGATATCAATCCACCCAATCGGCCAGAAACAAATTGGTATCTCTGCCGCCGCCGTTGTTTCTATTGGAACTAAAGATTAAATGTTTTCCGTCGGGAGAAAACATCGGGAATGCATTAAAAATACTTTGGTTGGTAATTTGCTCCAATCCCGTGCCGTCTTCGTTTATCATGAACAAATCGAAGTTGTACCCGCGTTTGCTGTGGTGATTGCTGGAGAAAACAATTTTCTTGCCGGATGGGTGATAAAACGGAGCCCAATTGGCTTTACCTAAGTTGGTCACTTGTTTTAAATTGCTGCCATCTACATTCACCGTATAAATCTCCATGTTGGTTGGTTCTACCAAATTTTTTGATATCAAATCCAAATATTTTGCGGAATCGGCCGCTGTTTTAGGTCTTGAAGCTCGGAATACTAATTTTTTCGAATCGGGCGAAAAGAAAGCTCCACCGTCATAGCCCAAACCGAAGGTTACTTGTTTGTCGTTCTTCCCGTCGATATCCATCACCCATAATTCCAAATCACCACTTTTGGTGGAGGTATAGACAATTTTTTTACCGTCGGGGGAAACGGTAGCTTCGGCATCGTAACCCGGAGCATCGGTCAGACGCTTTATAATTTTCCCTTTTTTATCGGCCACCACGATATCAAAATCGGGATAAATAGCCCAAACATAGGCACCATTCGATGGGGGAACGGGCGGACATGCTTTATTCGCGAAGTGTGTAGTAGCATACAAAATATGTTTGTTGTTGGGCATGTAATAGGAACAGGTGGTTCTGCCCCAAGCGGTGCTCACCATGGCCGGCTTAAACGAAGAGTCTTTTCCCAATTTATCGAGCGAAGCGGTGAATATTTGATCGCACTCCACACCCCACTGCTTGAAATTGCTCTGAAAGGTGATGTATTTGCTGTTGGGGGAGAAATAGGCCTCCGCATTATCGCCACCGAAAGTAAGCTGACGAACATTCTTCAAATGAACCTCGGCGGGCGCGGTAGCGCTGGAGGAAGGATTTTGAGTGTTACCCGTACTGAGTGGGTTGCTTCCATTTCCTGTATTTCCGTGGTTGTGCCCCGCGTGTGGATCTGTTTGCAAATTCCCTGCATCGGGAGCCGTTTGTACTCCATGACTATGTCCGTGGTGAGGGTCAGATACTGCCGGAGTACTGCCGTTGGATTGAGCCCAACTGTATGAAATAAGTACGGTAGCTAATACAGCTGTTGCAATAATTTTCTTCATGAGTAGTAAGTAAGCGAAGTGCAAAATTACCCTATTCTATCCGAAAGAAACTACGACATTTATCAGCCAAAAGCCATTTAATGTCAAATTTGTGTCATGGTTTGTATTCTCCCTTTGCCTCGTATGCCTTTGTTTAAAGTAATAATTCTCAACATTCTCAGGGTGGATTTTTCGGCAATGAGGCCATCGTTGACTTTCATGCGGGCCACCCGTTTTGCGTAATTACTTTAACAGTTCCCACGCGAGTTTTGGGAATCCTTTGATGCCTTGGTCGTTATAAAAATCTAGGAAGCGCATTTTGAAAATATTTCCATCCGATGTTTTAATCAAGAAATTTTTATTGGGAACGATGGTATAGCGTTCGGCGGCTTGGTCGTAGGATTTCCAATCGTAACCAATTTCGTCAATGACTTTAGTGAATTTTGCCTTTTCGGCCATATCAGCCGTGATGTTATTGAAGGGTATTCCGTTTAATTCCGCCACTTCCACGTTTCTTGGATTAATCAAAACCCCGCGAATTACATAAGGGTAAATGGTTCCTTGATTGTCAGGAATTGCATCTTTGTAGGTGGTAAATACGATATCCCAATTCTTACTGCTTACCGGTTCGTTGTAAACCACAGCATCTTGATGAAAATGGTAATAGGCATAGTTGAATTCGGGATCGATTTTGATTTTTACTTGCTTCCTCGGTTTCGCATCGGACAAGAAACCCCATTCAAAATAATAAGACCCTCCCAGAATGCTGTTCAATTTTATTTTTACATACCGAATGCTATCGGCAAGGGTTGCCCCCAAATCCATGATAAAAATCCCCCCTTTAACGGTGTATTCTCCACTGGGAAGCTGCTCGGAATAGCACGTACCAAAGGCCAAGGAATCCAAGGAACCGGAGGGGTCGTCGTATTTCCAATGGGCGAATTTGATATCGTCTTTAGAGGTTACGGTATTGAAAGCGGCGGATGAAAAATAGGAAACCGAAAAGTAGGAGTTGATGCCTCCGTTGATGACGATGTGCGGTTTATCGCCGAACGACGAGAATCCAATATGCCAACTTCCGTGTGGGCTGCTGGATAATTTCTGGGTGGCAAACTGGAAAAACAGTTGGTTTTCGTAGTTTTCTCCCATGGCAAACGATTGAATTTGTAAACCTTTGGAAGCAACGGGAGCAGGGTACAAGGGTTCGGGTTTTTCGCAGGCTTGAACCAGTAAGACAACCAATGGAAGTAAAACGTAGAAAGTGCTGCGAATCGAAAGTTTCATGATTTAGAATTGCAAAATTAAGGATAGAAATGGATTTCTACCGGTACCGATGTTCATTTGTCCGGAACTATTTCCATGTACACCGCCGGTGATGGCTGCCCCTGCAATTTGAGTAACACCCAGCGCATTTTTAATGCCCCCTTGCAGGGTGAAGCTTCGGTGGTTGTGGGCGTATTTGTTGAAGGAAAATTGCTTGCTGCAGCTGATATCCACCAAGGCATAGGGGTCCACTTGGAACGATTTTCCTTCGGGGGTAAGGATGAAATTTTTACCGCTGTAGCGACCAAAGAACTGCACTTGCAGCTGATGTTTGGGGAACATCCAAGAGCCGTTGAATCCCCATTGTAGGGTGTTCCACGAATTAACTTTTGAAGTATCGGTGATCCAGGTATTGGAGAAGATCTGCGACGCCGATATACTTGAGTTCATGCGGGGGCTGCTGTATGAAATTTCGGTACTTCCGCCAAAACTTTGAGCTCTGCCTATGTTGATGTATTGGTAAAGCAGCGACGATGCATCCACGAGTCCCAATTGAATTTGGTTGGTGATTTTATTGTGGAATCCTTTTACTATGAAAGTGGCTCCTTCTGTCGCATTGATTTTGTGTCGATAATCGAAACTGCCTTGAATGCTATTGGCCACTTCGGGTTGAAGTTTTTCGTTTCCCCTCACGTTGTGGTTGATATCCACAAATAGAAAATGAAGTTCTTTGATGGTAGGAGATCGAAATGCTTGGGCTATGGAACCTCGAAAGGTACTGTGTGGACCCATGGAATACCTAAACTGCAACGAGGGAATGACGGGAGCGAGTTTCCAACCGTCGCCCAAAACTTCGGGCCAAGGATTTTTCCCAAATTTACTGTTGTAAATAATGCGAATTCCCGGGCGGATACTCCATCGGTAAATGGGTTTGTATTCCAAAGAGGCATAAGCTCCTACGTCGCTGATTGGTTTTTGGTTGGCAATACGGTTTGCTTTAAGGGATTCGATATTGGCTTCGTAACCTCCAATCCAGGAAAACTTTGCAGACGGTTTATAAGAAACCACGGCCCTGGAGTTCCATTGCAAATTTACCGTGGTATCCATGTCTTTGGGATTGCCCAACTCTTCAAAACCCGTAACCAAATTGCGTTTCCAAAAGGCATTGTAACGGATGTAGGCATTGAATCCATTGGAAAATTGCAACGATAGCATGTCGCCACCGAAAGCGTTTTTAAGTCCCGATTTCACAAAGGCGTGGTGGGATAAATCGGCCCGATTGGTAAAAAATCGGTTGTTGTAACCGGTGATGGATACCAGGTTGTATTCCGCATTGGATCTGTCCAGCAATTGCTCATTGAAGCCATTGAATTTGAATCGGTGGTGGATTTTATCCTTATTTTTTATGGACCATTCCAAGCCGCCGAGAACTTTGGTTTTGGGTTTCCAATTAAGACTCCGCGTGGAGGTATCGAAATCTATTCCTCCAAAAAATTGCCTTCCCGCGTTCAGTGTGATGGAATTTTTCCCTTTGGCCAAGGTTAGGGACGCATCTGCATTGGCATTCGAAACCCCGTCGACGTAGCTATTCATTTGGACTTGGGAATGTTTGGGGCTTTTGGTGATGATATTTACCACTCCGCCAACAGCATCCGAACCGTACATAACGCTCATGGGGCCTTCGATGATTTCTATTCGTTCTACTTGACTTACCAGCAGTTGTCCAATATCGATGTTGCCGTTCAACCTTCCAATCATGGGAATTCCGTCAACAAGGATTTTAACCGATTGACCACTAAGACCTTGCATGGAAATTCCGGAGCCCAACACGGGATCTTGGGATTGAAGGATGTTGGATTGGTATTTCAACACATCGCCCAAGTTTTGAGCCGCCATTTCGCGGATGGATTTTTGACTTATTACATAAGCGTTAAAGGGTAAATCCGAGGATTTTCTAGCTCCAGCATCGCCGGTGACGATTATCGGGTCGATTTTGTCGGCCGACAGCGAGTCTGCCACGCTGGGGTCGGTTTGGCACCAACCGGCAGGAACAAGCAGCATGGCCAATCCTATCCCTGCCAGTTTTTGCATTATTTACTAAGGAAAATTAGGAATTATTGAACTTTCACAAAACGGTAACTTCCGGAATTTCCGCTTCCATCGGTTAAAACCAAAGTGTATATACCCGGGGTTAAATTCGACGTATTCAACGAATAATAGTCGCTTCCGTTTCCGATAATTTCGGCACGCATCATGGATTTACCCTGTGCATCGTGCAATATGGCTAGAGTTTTACCGTGGTTCAATGGTAATTTTACATACAAAGCTTGAGTGGCAGGATTGGGATAAATCTCTGCGTTCAGGGATTTGTCTGATTTTACAGAACCAGGTATTTTCGATAAAAGGTAGCGGTTGAGGATGGTTTCGCCTTTGGAAGAACCGCTGAATTTTTCCATATTTACAAAATAAATTGCGGTATCGTTTCCGGTTGGATAGGTTCTAACGCTTTCTACAATATACACCCATTGATTTTCAATGGTCCAAGTTCCGTTACTGCCATTGAAAGTCTTCCAATCGCCGCCAATTTTGGTTAAATCTTTGCTCAAAGTCAAACCGTTCCCTTCGGTGAGGGCTGAATCCACTTTGTTCGAGTAATTGGAAAAGAAATCCGTCCAATCGGACCACGAAACATTAGTAATTTTCGAAACTCGCGTACCTCGTTTGCTTTCAATACCCATGGTGGGGTACATGACCGTAGGGCCGCCACCGGGAGGGACTGTAGGTGCTGGGTAACGGGTAAACAGGAGGTCCCAATTGTTACGCACGGGTTCGGGTTGAACCGATCCGTTGTAAAAATGTTGGTATTTGTAACTTTTGTCTTTACCAGAGGATTGAAACATGGTATCGGTGCGGTCTGTGCTTCCATCTAAGGTAGCAATGCGGTAAATGAAATCTCCGGTTACCAATTGTTTGATGGGCATAAATTTCAAGTAAGTGGTATTGAAACCGGGGACGGCATTAACCAACAAATACAAGGAATCGCCCGTAACTTCTTTGGTATTGGGATCGTAAACACCCCAACTGAAATCCCACATGCTTGTCTTTTGCTGATTGAAGGCACCTTTTTCATGTTCGTGGATATCGTTATAGAATTTTCTCCAAGATTTCCAGCCGGCGGTATCCATGGTGGAGAAATCCTTGTTGTCGCCGTTGGGGTATGCATACACTTCGAAACCAGCCATGTGGTTGATTCGCAGGCAATTATCACGAGTAACTGTGGTGTGAGCAATGTGCCATTGAGCCATGGGAGCGGTGGTTTTTTCGCCGTTTCTCAGGTTGAAATAAACCGAGTTTGCGTAACCCTGACCCATGGTAACGGTATCCGTGTACTGCGCGTTGGCCCCGTTACTAACTACAGCTGCAATCGATAAAGAAAATAACAATGCAATGTTTTTCATGTTGGTATTTTTAATCCCTGCAAAATTACCGGTAGGGGTAGGGAAAGGGGTAGTTTGAATTGTCAAAAAATCGTCATGAAAAACTGTGTAAGGTTCTGGGGTAAAAGTCGAACTTTTGTATAAAATTCATGCAAAAACGATGGATGTCTATCGATGTTTTGGGTTTGCCGAAAAGGAAAGCCGTATTTTTGCAATTAGCATGGCCAAGATAAAGATAAACGTTGCATCGGGGGGATTGATGAAAGAGGAATCGGCAGCGAAAAAAACCATAGCCGTGGGCATCGATTTAGGCACAACCAACAGTTTGGTGGCGTGGGTAGATCCTGTATCGGGTAAGCCCGAGATAATTCGGGACGGTTGGGGAACCTTGGTGCCTTCCATTGTTGCGTTGCCACCGGGAGAAGAGCCGGTGGTGGGAGTGGAGGCAAAGGGGGGATTGGTTACCGATCCTCAGCGCACCATATTTTCTGTTAAGCGATTGTTGGGTAGAAGTTATGCCGATGTAGCGGCTGTTACCGAGCATTTGGGATACCGAATCATCGACGATAACACCGATCAATTGGTTCGCATTTTGGTGGACGGAAAGTACTATACCCCCATCGAATTGAGTGCAATTTTGTTGAAAAAACTCAAAGAGAAGGCGGAAAATGCCTTGGATGCGCAAGTATCGGGAGCTGTTATAACGGTTCCGGCCTATTTCAACGACAGTCAAAGACAGGCCACCCGGGATGCAGCAAAAATTGCTGGCTTACCAGTATTGAGAATCATCAACGAGCCCACAGCAGCAAGTTTGGCTTATGGATTGTCCCAAGAGAATTGGGCCGATTCGGAGAAAACGGGTAATGCCGACAATTCGGGTAAATACGGTAAAACGGGTAATTCCGCTAATTCTGGTAAAAATATTTTGGTGTACGATTTGGGTGGTGGTACGTTTGATGTTTCGGTGTTGAACCTCGAAGACGGAGTTTTTGAAGTATTAAGTACGCACGGCGATACGGTTTTGGGTGGCGACGATTTGGATAGGGCGGTGGTGGATTTTTGGTTGGAGGGCAATCCTGCGCTTAAGTTATTGTACACCCAGGCAGATGCGGCCGCTATGCAATCCATGCGTTTGGCTGCTGAACAGGCGAAACGTTGGGTATGCAATCATGCCGATACCTCCTATACGGGTACATTGTGGTGGAATCCCATCTCTCGATTGTTTCAAGTTCGGTCCACGGAGGAGTCAGAATCCCCATCGGAATCGGCCCAGGAAATTGCCCAATTGGAACTTTCTTACGGTCAATTGTGTGCGGTGGTTCTGCCGATATTGGAGAAAACCATTCAGTCGGTAAAACGCGCCTTGCGCGATGCAGGTTTATCAACCAAAGACATAGGAGAAGTAGTTTTAGTGGGTGGAAGTACAAGATTGCCGGAAATTGAGCGGTTGTTGACGGTAGAAATGGGCTTTCAACGCATCAATTCCAATCTGCATCCCGATGAGGTTGTGGCGTTGGGAGCAGCCATAGAAGCCGATGTTCTCAGCGGTAATCGAAGCGATGTGTTGCTGTTGGATGTAACGCCTTTGAGTTTGGGTATTGAAACGGCGGGCGGATTGATGGATGTGTTGATTCCTCGAAATACCAAAATTCCATACAAAGTGGCGCGTGAGTACACCACATCCGTAGACGGTCAGATCAACATGCGAATCGCTGTTTTTCAGGGGGAGCGCGAAATGGTAGCAGAGAATCGAAAACTCGGCGAATTTGTTTTGAAAAACATTCCGGCCATGCCGGCTGGATTGCCCAAGATACAGGTAGCGTTTGTCTTAGATGCCAACGGAATGCTCACCGTTCAGGCCAAGGAATTGAGAAGTGGCGTTGCTCAGGATATCGAAATCAAACCTCAATACGGTTTGTCGGATCAAGAAGTGGAACAAATGCTAATGGACGGGTTCGTGCATGCCAAAGAGGACGTAGAAAGACGTATGTGGCAGGAGGCCATCAACGAGGGTAAACAGATGGTGTACACGGCGCAGCGGTTTTTGGAAAAGAACAGTGGGATGTTGAGCGAGGAAGAAATCCAAGGTACGGAGCAACGAATTGGAGATTTGCAGGGTCTTGTAAATGATCCGGCTTCGCAAAAAAATGCAATATTGGATGCGGTTACCCGTTTAAACGATTATACCCGTCCTTTTGCAGAACGGCTTATGGACCAAGCCATTGCCGTAGCGTTGAAAGGAAAAACAATTTAAATATTGGTTGATAATATGGTAAAGCGCAGTCCCATGAACATGGCATCATCAGAAATCCTACCCGTTCAAACCAACCACGGATCAGCTTTGTTGCGCTTGCTCTGGTCCCTGCTTTCATTGCTGGGCTGCAGTATTAGTGGGTATTCCCAACAAGTGGCGGGATCCAATGCCGACGAAGAATGGAGAAATCCAACCAATTACGGGTTGAAGATGGGTTTTGCCATCAATAGCTTTATTCCAGGTGAACTTCAAAATCCACGGCCTTCGGTGGGATTCATGACAGGGATTTACATCGAACGGCCCGATAAAAGACCTTCCAATTGGGGTTGGCAATCGGGGCTAGATTTGCGGCTTCGCGGCGGTAATTTTGCGAATCCAAAGTTGTTGGATAGCGTTTCCAATTCGGCCTATTCGCAAATAGGTTTGGTTACCATGGATGTGCCGATGCTGGTGCAATACCGTTTAAGTAAATCGGGAGACGAGAAAAAAAAGAACATTCAAGTTGGCCTTCAACCCTCCCTGTTGTTGCAGTCGAAGTTGTATGTAGGACCTAACAAAGAACCCTTTTTCAAGGATGTTTATTTGCGTTCTTGGGAGAATTTGCCTTTCACCCGTTTCGACGTTCAAGGAGTAATTGGGTATCAAATGCGCGGCTATGCTTCGGGGTACAACGTGAATTTGAAATGTACCGTACTGAATATGAATCCGGTTTCGGACAACCCTAACGACGTTGGAGGCAGGGGATTTAAAATGCCCGATGTAGACGGTCAGGGTCAGCCCGCGGGAGTTTTGCCAGCTACGGGAACGGGAAAATTTATAGGCACCTGGACCTTGGAGTTTTGCTTGGTGTTCTGATCGAATTTTTTTGAGCGAAATGCTGGGGTTACCATCCCCTTGGCAAGCAATTGATTTATTTCGGTTCAGCAACAAAGGCCTATGCAGGTAGCGATTCAATGCCATAGTCCGAATCCAACAAATTAGTATCTTTGCGGTTTAAACTTCCATGACGAATACCGTTGCATTTTATACGCTGGGTTGCAAATTGAATTTTGCGGAAAGCAGTGCTATCGGTCAGCAGATGATGAAAGGTGGTTTTGAAAAAGTGGAGTTTCAGGACGGAGCGGATGTGTATGTGATCAATACCTGTTCCGTTACGGACCATGCCGATAGAAAGTGCAAGAAGGTAGTTCGCGAGGCCTTGAAACAAAATCCCAACGCTTACGTGGTGGTAATTGGTTGTTATGCCCAACTGAAACCGCAGGAAATTGCCAATATTCCGGGTGTTGATATGGTGTTAGGGGCGGCGGAGAAATTTCAATTGTTGGAACACTTGCATGGATTGGTGAAGGAAGTAAAACCCCGGGTGTACAATGCCCCCATCAAGGAGGTAAATGCATTTGTACCCGGTTTTAGCACTGGAGACAGGACTCGTGTGTTCTTGAAGGTTCAAGACGGTTGCGATTATTTTTGTAGTTTTTGCACCATCCCATTGGCTCGCGGTGCCAGTAGGAGCGGTTCGGTGAATGAAACCGTCCGATTGGTTAAAAAGGCCGCCGAAACTGGGGCCAAAGAAGTAGTTTTAACGGGCGTGAATTTGGGAGATTTTGGAGCAGGAACGGGCGAGAATTTCTACGATTTGGTAAAAGCCATTGACAACATTGAAGGGATTGAGCGTTTTAGAATTTCGAGCATCGAACCCAACTTGCTAACCAATGAAATCATTGAGTTTGTTTCTGGCAGTTCTAAGTTTGTACCGCATTTTCATATTCCCTTGCAGAGCGGAAACAATGAGATTTTGAATAGAATGCGGCGTCGGTACGAGCGGGAATTGTACCGCGATCGAATCGGATATATCAAATCCTTGATGCCGCATTGTGGAATTGGAGTGGATGTGATTGTGGGATTTCCTGGAGAAACAGAAGCGCACTTTTTAGATACCTATACGTTTATCAACGAATTGGATGTGAGTTACTTGCACGTTTTTCCGTACAGCGAACGGGCGAATACCACCGCAAAAAAAATGAAGGAAGTGGTGCCGGTGAAAGTCCGAATGGAGCGAGGCGAACGATTGCGCGGATTGAGTGAGAAAAAGCGACTG
>Ga0255183_1000505_pt1 | contig 15072 bp, 11 predicted proteins | sample Atl_UVDOM_RepB_8_FD_183638 | JGI IMG/M metagenome (GOLD analysis project Ga0255183, IMG submission 183638) | Freshwater microbial communities from Altamaha River, Georgia, United States - Atl_UVDOM_RepB_8d | ecosystem: Environmental > Aquatic > Freshwater > River | place: USA: Georgia...
ACCAAATATAAACATGTGTGTTCCAGTCCATACCGCTTGGTGATTGTAGCGTGCCGATGGCGCTCCTGTAGATGAAATAGCCGACCATGTATTTGTAGAAGGATCGTATATTCCCCCGTCTGACAATGCGATTCCCGCGTGAACTCCACCCCAAACTATAAATTTACTGCCTGTCCATACAGCTGTATGACGAAGACGCGCTGAAGGCGCACTCGTATTTGTCATTAATGACCATGAATTAGCATTTGGATCAAACAAGGCTCCTGTTGCTAGTCCATTTGTTCCATCTGATGTTCCGCCCCAAACTATAAATTTACTGCCTGTCCACTGCATAGTCGCCAAATAACGTGCAGAAGGTGCATTTGTATTAGCCGCCACAGTCCATGTTCCCGAAACAGGGTCGTAAAGCGCACCACCGTTAGTAACAGTCGAACCGCTAACACCGCCAAAAACAAACATTCGATTTCCTGACCACCCAGCAACATGGAACGATGTCGCTGCAACACCAAAGTTACCTGCAAATGCCGACCCCCAAGCATTAGTAGCAAAATCGTAATAATATGCAATAGTCGGTGAAATCGTCTGCCTAAATAAAATTTTATCATTCAAAAAATAACCGTTAACATTAGCTATTGCCAGCATATCTGCAGGAGGCGATGCAATTGCTGTCCAAGTATTTGTATCAACATCAAAATATGCTCCGGAATTAATATATGATGAGGACGATGTGTTATAACCCCCGTAAATATATAATTTATTGCTCGCGACCGATTTTGCAAATCCATACGCTGACAACGGTGCGTTCGTTAATGATATTGTAGTCCAGGAGTCAGTGCTAGGATCATAGATAGCACCGCTACGATAACCTGTCGAAGCGTAATCACTTCCACCCCAAATAACAAATTTCGAGTTAATGTATTCGACTGTATTTGTTGCCGAGCGGTTTGCAGTCGGAGCATTAGTTGATGAAGGCGTGCTCCAAGTGTTTGTTGTCGTATCAAAAATACGAAATGTACTTGCACTCACGCTATAAAAAACTTTATTACCAAATACTATAGCATAATTTGCTGATGGATATGCCGTACTATACATGGGTCCGCTTGCAGATGCCATAGTTGTCCATGTATCAGTACTTGGATCATACATCGCACCGCTATACAACGAAGTAAAGCTTGAATCGAAACCGCCCCAAACAATCACTTTACCATTAGCAAAAGTCATAGATGCATAAGACCGCACCGACGGAGCATTTGTCGTCGACATCGTTGTCCATGTATTTGTTGATGGATTATACCGTGCACCTGAGTTTTGATAAACGCCTGATGTTGAAATACCACCCCAAACAATAAATTCCGTTCCTGTCCAAACCGAAGCTGCAGCTGTTCGTGCTATCGGTGCATTTGTTGTCCCCATCGTTGACCACGTATTTGTTGATGGATCAAAAATAGCTCCTGTATTTCCATAAACTGCTGAACTAGCACAGTTATTACCGCCCCAAAAAATTAATTTTGAACCAGTCCACGCATTATAAGAACCCGCTGAACCTGTGTAAGTCGAAGGCGCGTTTGTTGTGCTCATAATTGTACTTGAAACACCTGTAAAAAAAACTCCAGTAGCTTTCGCAGAATTGTTTTCACATCCGCCCCAGTAAAATAAATAACCACCAACTTCGATTGTGTTAAAAGTTCTCGTCGAGCTAAATGTATTTAATTGCGTTGATGTTGTTGATGAGCTCCAGTTACCACCAGATGTTGAATATAAAGTTGCAACAGCCCCAGTAGCTGTAGCACCACCATACACAATATGCTGTGTCCCTGTCCAAACTGAGGTATGTCCTGTTACAGCAGCAAGATCAAAATCAGTTTTTGTAGTTACATTTTTAGCCCAAGTGTAAAACATACGTTTCATCATTGGCGCATTAAAATACGCTAAACTCGTCAAAGATGAAAACATTAATAAAAAAACAGTAGCTAAAAATTTTCTCATTTTAATTCATCAACCTATTGTAAATTATCACTCATGTTGTAAATAACCGTCGAACCAATTCGTATAAACGTAAATAAAACATCTTTACCTGAAGTAGGAGCAACTGCACCCATTGGAGTTTTAAATGTTAAACCAGAAGCTGAAAAAGCACAGGTTCCAATGTGAGCCGCAGAGCCACTCAATAATAAAGTATATGCTCCGCCATCGTTTAAATTAGTAAATGATATCGTATTTGTACCATTACAAACAAATGTGCTGATCTCTTGCATGTTGCCCTGATCCCAATTTACTAATGCAGAACTTGCATTTGTTTGCGAATATGTGCTTGATAAGCTTAATTGACCACGAGATGTTGAAGTGCCTCTTGATGTTTGATTACCAATTTGCACATTCCCGGCGTAATAAATATTTGAAGCACCTGTTGTCCACTGTGAGCCACCACCGGTACCACTAGCAGCTGGTGTATATCCAAGAGCACTTACGACATTAGAAGCTGTTAATGTGAGATCACCACTGGTTACTGTTAAATTACTACCACTTGGTACTCGTAAAATACCATAGTTTATCGTGCTCGAATATTGATACGCATTTGAAGTCACGCTTGTAATTCGACCAAGTGCATCTACTGTTATTGTCGGAACAGCACTTGAGGAACCGTAAGTACCGGCTGTTACACCACTATTTCCTAATCCAAGATTTGTTCGCGCAGTTGCGCTCGATGCAAGATCACTTAAATTATTACTTGCTTGCAACGCTCCTGTAATTCTCGAATCATTTCCAGCTGCGACAGTGTTAGCAGAAGTACCTACATTCAATGTTAATACAGGTGTTGTTGTGCTGTTTGCGACAGTTATGTAACTATTTGCACTTGTAACACTTGAAACAGTGCCACTACCACCACCGCCACCACCAGTATAAGCAGTTGTTTGCACTGATCCATCTGGAAAACGATACCCTGTATTTGTATTGATTGTTCCTGACACGTCTAACGTATATGAAGGTGATGTTGTCGCTATACCGACGCTACCACTTTGCGAAATTCGCATTTTTTCAGTTACAGAACCGCCATTTGTTGATGCTGTTGAAAATGATAAATAACCATAATTTGTCGACATATCGTAAGAGTTTGCATCATTCACTCGCAAAGCTCCTCGGTGTCCAAAACCAGAACCCGCTCTCATATAAAATTCGCCCACTAAATCTAGCGGCACGGCGGGGATCCCTGTTCCAATTCCAACATTGCCACTTTGAGTAACTACAAAGCGAGAAGTATGTGTTCCTGCACCACTAGCTGCGGTGTTTGTTCCAACGTCTAATAAATAATTTGAACCTGAGCCAGAAGCTTGTACATGTGGCGATATCCACAGACCTCGAAATCCAGATGTTCCAGATTGACTGACAGTTGGTGTAATTGATAATGCACCCTGATTAACACTACTACCAACAAAACTGTTTCCGCCGCCAATGTCCATAGCGTATCCAGCTAAGCCTGTTGATGAAAATGTATAACTAAAAAATGGGGTTGCACCAGATACGTTAAGCGTTCTGTTAATATCACCTGCAACTGCGGCTGTACCAACTCTCAATACTCGAGAACTTCCCGAACCACCGACTTCATTTCCTAAAAGAAATGTATTGCCACTCCATTTACCAACGAAGCGCTCATAATTTGTTGTTTGATCAGCAGTATTATAGACAGCAAAACCCGTTGATGAAGTCGGCATTGTTACCGCATGAGTTGGACTTGAAGTTCCAAATCCAACGTTTCCACCAAATGATGAATTTCCTGTTCCTACCCACAAACTACTCCAACGTTGTGATGACACCCCCAGAGAACTTGTATTGTCATTTGAGGGCCTGAATCTTGCCGATGAATTTGCAGGCGCAAAAACACCGTCATAATATGGAGAAATATTCATGTCATTTCCATTAACCCAAATACCCATAGTGGCAGCACTAGATGCGGGAAACCTTAATCCTGTTGAATTTGATCCAGAAGAATTCACTCGTATGGCTCCTGAAACATCTAAAGCATATGCCGGACTTGAAGTTCCTATGCCCATACGCCCAGCACTATCAATTGTCATACGCTCGACTGGCGTTAATGACCCCGTTGGTGTCGTGCTAAAAGCTAAGCGTGTCGGCATACTTGAGTCTGAAAACGTTGATTCAGCTTGTGAAAATATATTTGTGACAGAATTAGCTGACCAACTTGTATTGTTACCCTGAAAATTAATCATTCCCAGAATATCTCCGGCGCTGACTACTGACCCACCAGAACTATAACGTAAATTTAAATTTGGATAGGTACCAGTCGAATAACTGTATAGACTAATATCTGACGCTGATGTAGTTACGGTACGAGCCGCCGTCGTTGGACTACGTACAATAAAACTTCCAGCTACACGTGCTGATCCAGAAACATCAAAAGTATATGCTGGACTTGAAGTTCCTATGCCAACAAATCCACCGCTTGGCGCTAGAATGATATTTCCTTTTGCGGCATTCGACGTAGAATCTAAAGTTAAATTTGCACCCGCAGTGTTAGTACCATAAATTGTTTGCGCCGTTAACCAAGCTCCGACACCAGTCGAATTTAAATTGGTTGTTAATCCACCCGTTGAACTGATAATTCTGAGGCCTCCGTTAGTACTATTACCGCCAAATGTTCCAATTCCTGATACATCAAGTGCAGTCGATGGATTCGTGTTGCCAATACCAACGCTTCCACCAGTATAATTTAATGTCGTACCACTTGTGGTCCAACTGCTACCACCACCACCGCCAGTAAATGCAGTGGTTTGAACTGTCCCGTCAGGAAATCTTACTCCAGCAGTTGTTCGAATCGTTCCCGAAACGTCGAGTGCAAAAGCTGGTGATGTTGTTCCCATACCGACTTGTCCCGATGAATTGATTCGCATTAACTCATTAAACGAACTTACACCATTTTGTGCACCAATCACTATAGTCGGTGTATAAGTTCCTGCCCCAGAGTTAGAAATCAAACCAAAATATCCTCGCTGAGTAATTCCATTAGAATTGTTAGCAGTTAAATATAGTTGAGATAAAGAGTTGTTAACATTCGAAGTATTAGAAACTCTAACTTGTACTGCAGTTGGAACTGTCTGAGCTGTGCTTGAGCCCGTGTATTGCGATGAACTACCCGTACTCACAATGGATTGTGTAAATTGAGCGGCGCCGTTTACCTCAAGGGCGTTTGTTGGATTACTTGTCCCAATCCCCACATTACCGCTCGAATAACTTATCGTTGTTCCACTTGTTGTCCATTGAGAAGATGCTGAACTCGATACAGGCGTGTAACCTAATGCGCTGATAACATTACTTGCAGTTAAACTTAAATCACCACTCGATAATGTTAAATTTCCACCACTTGGTACGCGCAGAATACCATAGTTGATCGTATCAGCATATTGGTAAGCATTAGAAGTCGCTGCGGTGATTCTACCATAAATATCTACAGTAATACTTGGAACGGCATTATTAGAACCATAAGTGCCACTTGTGACCCCGCTAGTTGGTAAACTTGTTGCTAGCAAAGTACCAGTAGTATCAGCTGATAGGTCTACGCTCGATTTAGTCGCTAATGACCCCAAACCTAAATTAGTACGCGCTGTTGAACTCGATGCTAAATCACTTAAGTTTGATGATGGTCTTAACGGAGTGTATCCTAATGCAGTTGTCACAGTACCCGATGAAACTGAAGTCACATTGCCTTGTCCAACGGTGATCCACATCGATCCATTATCATAATAAATTTTTTGTGTGTCAGTTGCGACATAAAAACGTCCAAGCGAATGTGTAGATGGTAAAGCAGCATCAGCACCAACTTGAATTGAAGATGCATAGCCTGCATTTTGTATTGCATTCACAATGCGACTATCATTACCAGCGGCAACTGTATTGCTTGCGCTGCCAATTGGTAACTGACTATATGCAATAGATCCAGATGCTGTACCTAAAGTAACTGTACTTGTTCCATTAAAATATTTAATACTTCCCGAGTCATACCAAACTTGACCAGCAGACGGTGAAGTGGGTGAAGTTGTTTGCGGTAATATGGTCGTGCCATTACTTGATGCCTGAGTATACTGGGTAGAGACTCCTGTTAATAGTGCAATCAATTCAGTAAAGTTAGCTTGTGATAAAGCTGATGCTGTTCCCGGCAAAGCACCATTATCAACTCTTAAAATAGAGCCTGCTGGATATCCACCAACTTGAGCAGATTCAACTGACATTGGAACTTGGTTGATTGCTTGTAGTGGTAAACTTTCCCAACCATTTCCATCATTAAAATAAACTTTCAAATTACGATTATCGGTTGACCCTGGTATATAAGTTGTTCCCGTAGCACACTTTCCAGAGCCCAAAGTAAAAGTTCCACGATTAGCAAAAATTTGACTAAATGAATATGATCCGCCATCTGTACGAGTGCTTGCACTGCCGTTTAGTGCAATAGAAAAAACACCGCCTGTGCTCGTTAAATCTTGATTTTGAACTTCTTCGTATAAAGTACAGTCTTCATTTCCTGGTGATTTAATCTGCAGTCTAAACTGAACAGGTCTTGCGACAGGTGATCCACCAGAAGTTAAAATACGACCTTGATAAGTAACTTGAGGTGTACCACCAAAAGATATTTCTAAACTCAATACGATCAAGGAAAATACTAAAATTTTCCATAATCCTAACATGCTTCTTGGGGTGTTTTTTTGAATTTTCATTGACCACTCTCTTCTGAAAGAAATTGTCCTTGTACGGACGAGTAAACTTTATAATTACCACTAACAGATGGCTGCACTAACTTATCTGTAGAACTGCTTATAACCGAACTAACTTTAAATGAACCACCCGAAGTTAATGTATAAGTATGACTTAGTGGATTGAACTCGAAACCCAAACCCGGTGGAGTTGTCGCACTCGTTGTTTCTGGTGGAACCCCAGGCAAATGTCCATTGTCAACAAAAGTACCAAGGCCATCGCCTAATGGATTACCACATGACGTAAAAAATATTGTGATTATGAGCAACCGTACTAAACTATTCATTTTAGTATCTCCACTCGAAATGGCACATAGAGCCTATAATAGTTTCAGTAAAATAAATTAATGAAGAATCTTGTTTTCGCTGTGAATAATTTAGACCACATCCAAACTCATTGTTTACTCGTTTTTCATTTAAATACAGACCTACACCATATCCATAGCCAGATCTAACATTATAGTTTTGATATGTTCCACTTGAATAATATTGTGCTGAGACATTAAAACCAATATCAAAACGATTTTTATTGAATATCGACTTTTCGAAACCAAATGCAACTGCAGACATTGGTACGGCGTTTATTTCCAATCCCGAGCCCGTTACGCCATTAATACCACGATAAAAAACGTTCGTTCCATAATCGATGTTAAGATTGTACTTAAATGGAATATCCCATATTTTATATAGATCTATAAACGCAAAACCTAAACGGTGAGTTTCAATTTTATAATCATATATTTTAGTATTTAAATACTGCGAATCAAAGCTATGACTTTTGTAATCAACATAAAAACGAGTCGTTGTAGTTTCCGACCAATGTTGATTCCAGCTTACGGTCAAATTGTAATTGAGTTTACTTAATATTTGCGCTGTTGTATTATCATTACGATCCTTGCCGTTTAAGGAAGAGTAACCGGCTCCAGCTGCAAGCTCAAAACCAGACTGAACAGTTTCACTTTCAGATTCTGCAACTTTATTCCTATCGGTTTTAGATTCTACCAAACCCTTAGTCTCTTGTGGATTATTGATTTTGTTTTCGACAACAGTATCTCGGTCAGCATCTTCAGGCTTGTCTGAACGAATAACGTTTTCGCTCGCGACTGTTCGATTAATCGTTGTTTCTGCATTTTCATTTGTAACAAAATTATTTGCAGTTTTTGATTGAGCTATTTTTTCTAATTTTTTTTCTCTTTCAATTTGATATGCCAATTCAGTAAAGGTAATTTCGTTATTCGAACTAATTTTAACTAAACCAAGATTTTGAGCATACTCAACTTGTTTTGCAGAAAAATATAATTTTTGCCCTTGTTCGATAAAATCTATGTTTTTGATGTTTGATTTGTTAGACTGAATAAGTTCATAAAGTGTACCTTGTTTTTTATACAGTGGTTTCAATCCCGCACGATAAAGAACTTTTGAAGCATATTCATTTTTTTTGATGGTATAATAATATTCGCCAGTCAAAGCAAAACTGTTTTGACAAAAGACAATTTGGAAAATAATTATGAGTAGTCTTCGAACCATCGTGTATCTTATCGGCACACTCTGCATTCTCTAGAGGTGTTTTTGATGATTTCATATATACAAGACCAGACGTAAACACAATGTTGTTTTAAATAAATTTTATTGCAGTGTTATTTGTCACATATTCATGACATGAGCAGATGTTATCATTTATAGAACAGTCGCAAATTGATATGTTCGGTACTTTAGACTATTGATTTCACAATTTAAGCCAATTCGTCAAAACAAGACCAGACCTTGGTTTGAACCGTTTCTAATAACTATCAAAATTGAAAAACTATAAGTATTCAAATCTGCCAAAAGCTATCACATGCATTTATAGATGCATTTTCGATTATCTTGCCAGCTAATTTGAAAATAAAATATCACACTGCATATTTTTAATAATATAATCTGCATAATGTTGCGATAAATATTCAGTTTGATATTTTGCAGCTGTTGATTGAAATACTTCTGATGCAATTTTTTTATCTCTTGAAGTACGTGAAAACATAGTCATTTTTTTTGCCTGATTAAAATAACTTTGCGCTGTGCTTTTATATTGCAAGCTTTTCCAAAATGAATTGTACACAAATTCAGTTTTTGAACTGCGAGATTGAATGACATAATCACCAATATTGACAATCAAATCATTAATTAATTTATGTAAATTTTCAGTCTTAAACTGGTCTGTAGTTTTCAAAACGAGCACATTTGGAACCTTTATTTCAAGCAACTGATCAAATAAATTCGCTAATTCAATCATATAATCTGCACCTAATTGAGCGTTATTTTTATTTACTTCAATCTTATTTAGAACCAATTTAACTTCTTCTTGAATCATAAAAAATTGCTTTATAGCAATACCAATATTCCATTTCCATTCATATGAACTAAACGGTTCACCGCTGATCATCTTAGCATACTCTCTTGGACGAGCAAACACAGTGCTTACAATTTCATTTCTTACTGGATTCCAAGTATAAATTGTTCTTTCACCAATTTTACTTGATCTGATCTCATTTTCGCCGATTGATCGATTGCCAATATCAACAATTTCTATTTGAAAATTAACTTGTGCCATCAATGATTGCCAACGACCATCATCATATTTTTCCTGTCCATAACAGATTGATGTCAAATTCAAAGAAACGAACAAGCTAATACTTAATTTTTGAAGAGTTGCTCTTGCAATAAATGGTTTAATTTTTCTAAACATGTTAACTCCAAATTATACTAAGCAATAGCCTTAGCCATAATATTTCAATTGTTTTCTCGCAATTGTTTTCAATCATTCTAAAATAGTGATGCAATTTTAAATACTCGCCTATTACAGTTTTAATTAAAGTGAATGAATAATAATGTCTAACTTGATTACAAATGCCGTTTGTCGGCTTCATTAAAACCCTCATATTTCAGTTAGTACGTTTAGGCTAAATATATTTTTTCTAGTCGTACTCAATATAAGAACGGATTTTAATTCAAGCATCCTTTAGATGTAGTGCATATTAATATCTAAACTTAATTTTACGTTTTCAGATTATTGATTCTCGTAATTTAATTTCTATCAACTTAAAAGTAGTTTTAAATATAAATATAAACATACTCATCCCAAATCTTCACAAACAAATGTGGTTTTAAAAATATGATTCGACATAGAACCGAATGGTTTTAAATCCCTCAGCGCGGTATTAATTGAACCATAATAAAATGATAAGCAATCGGTTTTTTGTTCTTTAAATATTTAATTTGTTTTGAGATTTTTGAAGAGCACCATTTTTCAGAGCGAAAAATGGTGGGCCCGAGGCTAGTGTATTCGAACCAACCGATTTAAGCATAGGACGTGTTTATAAGGTTCAGTGGAAGAAAGTAAAACCGAATTTAGAGAAGTTATCGCGATTGTATTGGGTCGAGGGGCATACGCAGCGCCAGATTTCTGAGTTAATCGGTGTTCGTCGAGCAACCGTTTCAGTCGCTGCGAAAAAATTTAAACCTGGGCAGCTTGGGGCTGGCCATGTAGGCTGAACATTTATGTTCAGCCTACATCAATATAATTAGAGGTTTTAATCAATTCGTCGCTTGCTATAGTTGGTGCGCACAAATACCGCTTCAGCATGAACTCGTCCATAATTTATGCCTTTCGAATCCGCCGCCCCCAAGATGTTATTTTTGCATTTTGCATTTCACTTCTGTATTTCCAGCAAAGTTATTGTTTTCATAGATAGTAATGTTTAAATTATCGGTTTTCCTATCAAGAATAATGTTAGCCCATCCAAAATCAGTTTTATCTAGTTGGCCATTTTTAAAATATGTATTGTTATAACCAATATCAACATTCAAGCTTTGTTGGTCTACACCCCAAAATTTTACTGCATGGTGAGTGGTTGAGACTGTTTCGTTGTCTTTTGATTGCAATACAGTTACGTCACCTATTTTTAGTTTCGTTCCTAAAATTTCAATTTCTGAACAGCTTTGTTGGTTACTGATAGGAAATTCCCATTGGTAATTTTCTGTAAATCCATTAGATGTTTTTTCGCATTGTCCTTTCCAATTTCCTGTGAAATCTTCACAGTTAGCGAAAGTTATATTGGAAGCAATTAGTGCGCTTAAAAATAAAATGTTTTTCATAACTTTTCCTCTTAGTTAAGATTTATTGAACGGAACAGTTCAAATCAACTGACTGTCCATTTTTAGATGCGAAGAGACTTCCGGTTTGCTTATCACCACTAAGCAATGTGGAGGCGCTAGTTGCACTAACTCTCTCAACTACGCCAATACGGACCTTGCCAATTTGCTCTATCCAAAAAGCCATAATCCGATAATCGCCAATTTCTTGGTCGATAGATGCTATGCCATTTCTATTTATAGCTGCTGAAATTACTTTTGGCTCGGTAGCTGCTTTGCCATCTCCAATAGTGCAAACTATATTTTCTGATGCTTGCACATTTAATGTCGAGAGCAACATCATTGATAAAAATATCGATGTTAATTTTTTCATACACAATTCCTTTCAATTCGTTTTGAAGGAATCTAATTCTTAAGTGAAAATTTCACTAGATTTGTTTTGTTTATTTTTTAAGCGAATGTGAACCAAATGGTTTTAAAGAGATATGTAAGTGGCTGATTCTACTTAGAAATCAAACCAGTCGATATTGAGACATCGCACAACTTCAGACTCGGATGGCATTACTTCTTTGTTGATGGATTCAATCATTTTTAAGATATCTTGTCTCACTTGAGCGGCAACGTCTTTTGACATCGACATTGCGGCTGTTAGATGAAGGTGGGTCGGATTCTGTGGGTCAAGTTTCTGAATTGCGCGTATACGCCAGTTCGTTAAATATGATCTTAAAAATGGGGAACTATTATCTACATGAATTGAAACTTGTCCTGTTTCAAAGTTCTGACCTGATTTTTTCAATAACCCAACTTCCAATAAGAATTCGATGATTAAGTTAAGCTGTAATTTTGTAATCCCTAGTTTAGTACAAGAGAAATTAAGATCATTTAGTTCACCAGTTGCTGCCATGTTAAAGACGGCAGCATATGTCCAATCTGAATAGTATTGAACCTTTTGTTCAATACTCAATTCTTTATTTGTTAGAATTCTAGAGCCTATCTTAGCATAATGTTTTTTAATTTTTTCGATTCGATCTTTAAGTTTTAATTTTAAGTTTTGAGAACCAGCTCGTTCGTAATCAATAAGTAAAATAAAGTATTCAAATTCGGTACTATTAAGTTTTAAATAATCTGCAAGATCTGCGGCCATTTCTTGTGAAAGATGTTTTGATCCTTTTATAACTTGCGAAATCATAGTTGTACTGATTCGCAAATTTTTAGCTATTTTTGCTAATTCGCCATGCCCGTTGTTGGGTAGGCTTTCGATGTGCTTTTTTAAGAATTTTCGATAATCAGTAAACTTGTAAATATCCACAATTAAATCGTACAGTTAGTTAAACAATAGTTCGAACTAAACGATGAGCTTCTGGACTTAGGTTTTGGTCTTATATGGGCATGGTAATTGATAGAATCTATATAGGTTTTATATGACCCCTAAGAACACGTTTATACTTATTTTAGCTGTTAATTTATTAGTCGGCTGTGGCCGAAAACCGTCCTATTCAGGATTGCAGGCTCCCGCCCAAAGCGGTCCAGAATCAGTTCTTACAAATCAGGGCCATAATTCTGGTAATGAACCTACAGCAACAGAAGGCACAAATAGCTCAGGCGGAGGCACAGGGATTGATGGTAAGGTATTTGAATCCTATTCGGTTAATCCAACTAGCTTACCTGCTTACACTAAATTTATAAAACCACTTTTAGAAAATATAAAGCGCTCAAGTTATAATTTTATTCAATATGAAAATATATTTAAATCTAAACCTTTTTATATTGCCCCTGTCGCTCTTAAAAAATTGGGTAAAGATGATTTGGGAGTATCGTTTTTCAAGTCTGATACTCAACAAATTGCAAGACAATCGCTCAAAGAAATTTGGATTGATAAAGACATTTTTGATTCTATGGAGGAAAAAGATCAGGCTGAGTTGCTTGTCCATGAATTCATTATGTCTATGTATTTCTATAAGTTTATTAGCTTTGAAGAAATATGCAAAGTTTCGTCATATGTTGGTGGAATTTGGGGAGAAAAGCACGAAGAATGTACTGAGGAAACAGTAAATTTTTTTGATACTAAAATGCCAGCTGAAAGACCTCGTTCTTTAAATCAAGCAGATAATGAAAATATACGATACGTCACAGACTGGCTTTTAAAAAATGCTAAAAGCCAAATTTCTGAATTAGACTTCGTTAAAATACTTAATTTTAAAAATTTTGATAAGCGGCTTTTCAATCCACGCACTTATGAACCTGAACGGAAATCGCCAGAAGATATCCCGACGTCAGTAAAAGACTTACTAACAGCAATCAATGCAACTAAGTTGACAAATCAAATGCCTGACACTTGTATAGTTAGTCCGGATGGGGACGAAGTGCCATGTATGATTGAATTTAGCGAGACAACAATAAAAAATCTTGGGCGGGATTTGCCAGCACTTTTAATCACTGTAAAGTCTAAAGATACGGTCATTGCCACGGCAATAATGAAAGTCTCTGAAGAAGCTTTTGGTCGATTAGGAACTGAATCTTTAAAGTTAGATGGCGACTTTGATGAAGACGGTAAACCAATTTATAGCATCTGGATTACTGATTGGCGATCAAAGATCAATGTTGGTGATCGTGTTTATAATGGTAAGATTATTTTTCGTAAGTCTGAAGAAAATAATCGTCAACTTACAATAGAATCTTTAGTTTTCAAAACGGGAGTAATTTCCTCAGTTAATAAGGGTTCAAGCCCCCCATGTAATGCTATTACACCCAAAAATAAGTCACTCGAAAATGGTTTTGTTATGTATAAAAATGGAACCAAGTTATCTGAAAAACTTTGGGCAGATCAGAAAGATATGTTTACAAACGAACTGCCACAAAGAATTCATTGTGATTCTAGCAACGTAGATTAATTTCGGTCAAATATTCATCTGACGACTCTGGTCTCGATTTTAATAATTTGGGTATCAAAAAATTGCAGGTTATAGGAAATGGTAGGCCCGAGACTATTGTAATCGAACCAACCGAGTTAAGCATAGGACGTGTTTATAAGGTTCAGTGGAAGAAAGCTATGCCGAATTTAGAAGAGCTGACCCGATTGTATTGGGTTGATGGACTTACACAGCGACAGATTTCTGAGTTGATCGGTGTTCGCAGAGTAATAGTGGCTGAAGCGACGAAGAAATTTAAACCTGATCAGTTTAAGTCTAACCAAGTAGGCTGAACGTTTGTGTTCAGCCTTTAGCAATATAACTAGTGCAATTAAGCTAAAAGTTTTGAAAATTTCCTTTTAACTTTTTTTCCACTTATTCTGCATTCGAACTTTTTCAATGAAAAATTTAATCGATAAAGTCAGGGCGGCTGCAATGCTGATGTAAATGGAAGAGTAAATGTAATCTAAAACAAGGTTAATAAAATTATAGCTTAAATCAAATTGATGCATGACTAGTGGTTATCCGAATGAAGATGTTATGCCAATAATGTGTTTGAAAATAAAGACTGGTATCGGTGCGAATATTAATATTTTCCATACATTTGTGAAGCTCTTATGGAACTTGTTAATAACAATCCGGGAAGTAGAAGAAAACATACTAAAAAAGTTGGTGCTTTGAAGAATAAGGTTGGAAGCCAAACTGGTGCCTTCGAATCGTAATAAAAAGTAAATAGTGGCGGCCACATGATCGAAACTATGCTAAGAAGTAAAATCGATATTAGGCACGAAACCTTGTCTTTATTTATATTTAACATCTTTTCTTTCGAAGCTTAAGTTTTTTGAACCGTACTATTTACAATTTCCAGAAACGACTTCACTATTTAGTACTGCTTTAGCCTTTTCAAAATCTTCAGTACAAAAGATTATTGAGCCTTGTCTGTGTACACCCCACACTTTAATGCTTCCACAGCTTAAAGTATTATAACTCGAAGTTGTTTTTAAAGCCTGTTTACCATAAGCAATATAACAGCCGTGTTCTTCGTAGGGGTTAGCTTCGCAGGTGATTTTTGTATTACCAAGTTCTGCTAGACCACCGTCGTGTAATTTTATTTGATCAGCTAATGCTGTGATTGAAAACGTAGAAAGCAAAATAGTTGATATGAAAAATATTTTCATTTAAAAATCCTTTGGTTATTTCGAAGAAGATAACATAAATAACTTCCCCAAAAAAGAACCAACCAGTTATACTGAATTTTCTAGAGCACTGTT
>Ga0255183_1000506_pt1 | contig 15069 bp, 11 predicted proteins | sample Atl_UVDOM_RepB_8_FD_183638 | JGI IMG/M metagenome (GOLD analysis project Ga0255183, IMG submission 183638) | Freshwater microbial communities from Altamaha River, Georgia, United States - Atl_UVDOM_RepB_8d | ecosystem: Environmental > Aquatic > Freshwater > River | place: USA: Georgia...
GTTGAAAATGAGGTTAAAAAGGTTCTTGAAGACGGAATTTTGGGAGATCAGCGATTTATGGTTGATCACTACTCAGATCAGACTCGAGAAAAGATTGTTTCGCTCTTAGATGACCTTAAGCTTAAGCTAAATCTTGGCTCTCTTCTACACCACGGACTCCCGTTCTCTGGCTGTATGGTTGATACGAACTTTAAAGTTGTTTGGTCAAATCAACTGTTTCTTGATCAGTTCTATCTTAGTGAGGAAGAGGTCACGAGCGATGCTTTCAACTGGGGTATAGTTAAAGAATTATTGAATCTAGAGCAGGATCCAGTCTACGAGGCTATCGTCAATAAGATTGCCGGGATTTATCCGGTAAAATTCAAACAAGATGAGCTGTCTCAGCCAATGCCTTATGAAATGTATGTGACTCCGATCATGGCGAATCGAGAAGATCGAGTGATGATTTTTTTCTATCCACTTGTTTCGGTCAAAGATTCAATTCATGATCAGGTTCAACTCTCAAAAGAAATTTTAAAACAAGTCACGGCTTATGTCATGAGCAGTGATATGGAGCCTTCAAAAACAGCCGATTTTCAAAAGCTATGTAAAATTCATGATCTTTCTGACACTTATGAGGAGCTTGTAAAAGTGAGAGAGTCTTTCGACATGGAGAATGCTCGACTGCAAGATGAACTCCATGAACACCAAAGACTCTTATCTATGTCGAGAGAGCTTGTTAGAAATCTTAAGCATCACAACGAAGAGAAAAAATCGAATCTTAAAAGAGAACTTCAGATTACGAATGATCTTAAGGAAGCTTTCATTAAATCAGTTGATCGAATAGAACAACTCGTTTCAATAAATAGAAATATTCTTAAGCATAATGACGATCTCAAGAGTGATGCCGTTAAAATGAAACAGTACTCAATTGAGCTTGTAAAAAAATCTCAGGAAACCTTAGATATTGTCCATCAGCTTGAGAGCACAAAAGTTGATTACAAAAAATTGAAACTTGAACTTCTCGAGATTAAGGCAAAGCTTGTCTCGATGTTCAACTCCCTCTCTAATACTGTAAGTCAGCCAGATGAAACTCAAGTGAGGATGCTAGCGCGTTTTCAAGATGAACTCATACGTTTAGATTTTAATGTGGTGACTCTTGATAAAAAACTTTCTCAGCTTGATATTTTGCTAGTGAAGCTTCAAATGACAAATGAGTCTCTTCCTACTGAGCAAGCTCATTTTAATCTCTCAAGTTCTCAAAAGGATCACGAACTCAAAAACACCATCATCGAGATCGCTAAAGAACAAGGACTTGATGAGACCGGAATTATTGATAACTTTAAAAATCTTCATCATCTCATGAAGCGAGATCTCTCTGCCCTAAACGATCTTGCCACAAAAGAAAATGAATCTCGTGAGAGTTTTATTTCATAATGAAAAAATACCGATTTAGGTTGAGGGAGAGTGATCTTCCTCAATCTTTGTTTTCCTACCTTAAGCTAAAAACAAGCTTAGAAGAGCATTTAATTAAAGATGCCTGTGAGAAAGGAGCCTGTTTTTATCAGGCGAAGGGCAAAGGAAAAACGATTAGGCAAAGAGCAGATTTACAGCGTCTTTCGACTGATGATCATATTATTTTCAATTACGATTCAAAAGTTTTGTCACTCCCTTGGGTTCATTCAGCCGAATGTCTTTTAGAGACCAAAAATTTTGGAATCTGGCTTAAAGACGTTAATGTTCTTACACAAGGAAGTGAGTTCTCGGATCACTCAAGTCTTCTCTCCTATCTTGAGAGGACACATGGAAGCGAAGTATTCTTGATTCATCGTCTAGACCGCGAAACCCTAGGGCCTGTGATTTTTGGCTATAATAAGCGTGCAGCTCATCTTTTATCTGATTTATTTCAAAAACAAAAAATCCAGAAAACTTATCATGCCATTGTTAAGGGTCATCTTCAGATTGGAGAAAAAAAGATTTGTGAAGAAAAACTTGACGGTAAAGAGGCCCGGACTGAAATTGAATGCATTGACGTATCAGGACAATGCTCTGAGTTAATTGTTAAGATTGAGTCAGGAAGACTACACCAAATAAGAAGACATTTGGAGTTAATGGGGTGCCCCATTGTGGGCGATCCTAAGTATGGAAGGGGAAATAAATCAAAAATTGGTCTTCAGCTAGAGTGTATCTCATTGGAATTTATAGAACCCTTTCAAAATAAACCCATTAAAATTGATTTAGTACCTCGTTTTACCCTCTCTAAAATCGATTCTCTTTAATTGACAGTTATTGTAAGTTTTACCGTCTTTGCTGATTGACTAAGTATTTTCTTGGGCTTACCTATACAATCCTAACAAGTACCTTTAATGAGGAGCCCTAATGATTTCCCGCCTACTGGTTGTTACGTCATGTTTATTTGCCATGAATTCATTTGCTTCTGTTTCAATAGAAGAAAAAGTTCAGCGAATAAATGCATTAGAAAAACTTAACGATAGCAGTAGCGGAGCTTTAACAATAGATGCTTTCAAACGAGAGCTTGTTTATGATTCACAAAATTTAACAACATCTCAAAAATCAAAATCTGAATCACAACTACTGATTGATAAAATCAAAAAACAAGTTTTCATAGCTTATGATGAAGCCTCAACGAAGTTCGATCAACCTGAGGAAGCTTATTCAGCCGTAAAAGAAAAAATCCAGAAAGATTTAGAGTTTTCTGAGCCTTCAATGAAAGATGAGCTTGAAAGGATCGCTCTTGCTTATCTCGATGCCGCTTTTAAAAGAGAAACTTCTCTGACATTACGAAGCGAAAAACTTGAAAAAATCCTCGAACCTAGGATTAAGGAAAGAGAAAATTATCTTAATGAGAAGATTGATCTCAATGACACTAATGTTTCAGCAGGTGTTCAAGACCCAGCGAGAACGATTCCAACAACAAGTAAAGATACTTTTAAAACAAGATATGACACAGAAGAGGAGCTCCTAGAGTCTCTGACTTCAGATCGCGAAAGTGCTCGATGGGTTTTTACATCTAACATTACGGCGAAATCATCAAAGATCACAAAAAAAGAAGCTGAGATTGCTCTTCAAATTAGAATGGAATTTATGGGCGTAGGGATTGAAGCTGGGCCATTTGTTACTTTTAAGCGCGAGTATTTCTCATTCGTTTCAGTGATGGCAGAGGGGTTGTATCCAGTTGTGACAGAAGACGATAAAACATTTGATCTTCATAAGAAGGATCGTCTAGGAGAAATCGTCCTTGAGAATGGTAAACCAAAAAGAAGATTCGCTTCATTCTTTTGTGAAGTTGGTCTTGAGTGGGAACTTGAAACAGGAGCAAGTTCAAAAGTGAGAGCTCTTGTTGGTGGAAAACTGATGGCCCTCTCAAAGGATTATAAACTTGTAAACCTTCAATCTCGACGTTTACTTGTCCCTGATTCAGTAGAAGGAAGATTGGTGAACTTAGATTACCTTGCGAACTTATGTCAGGGGAAATTCCTTGATACGAAATTCATGGGGCAAATGACAGTGAAAGATTCATTAAATAAGTTTTTTATTAATGTCACTAAAAAGCTTGTCTACACGAATCCCAAAACGGAATGCGCAACAGATTTTCATTGTGTGAAATGGTTTAAGACAAAGCTTGGAGGACTTATCCAGGCTAAAAATACACCGAGATGTATGCAGGATAAAAATGAACAGTATTTTACCTGCGAACTTAGAGGTTTAGAGGGACAAAATTGTTCTGTTTATAAAAATGGAAAACTCGTTTCCAACGGTATGTTTGAGTTCCAGTGTGATGCAGGTCTAAAGTGTGTGCAGACATCAGAGGCTGGTTGGTTTACTAACGCTAGAATTTATTCTTATGCGAAAGGTGAGTGTCGTCCAGTTGATCCCGCAACATATTCAAAACCAGTTTACGGCGAAAAGAAAGACTACATTGAGGCTTATCTCGTTAATCCAAAAAAATAATCAAGCATTTGCTCCACCTGTTTCTCAAGGTGGAGCAAGTCTTTAGAGTTGTCGACGATAAATTCACTTCTCGTTTTTTTAGTTTCGATATCAAATTGATGTTCAATGATTTTTTTGATTGAGTCAGGATCATGTTCGTGATCTCTTGTTAAAGCTCTCTTAAGCTGAATCTCCTTAGGAGCATAAACTAAAACCGTTGCGTCTAGTTTAGTTTCGAGTTGGCGTTCAAAAAGAAGAGGCACATCATAAATGTAGTAGGGGGCGTTGGTAGTGTTGATCTCACTATTGAATTTTGCCGGAAGTCGGTGCTGAATTTCATATTCAAGTTTTTTCTTCCTCTCAGGAGAATTAAAAACAAGGTTTCTAAGTAATTTAAAATCGATCTTGTGAGAATCAATCTCTGGGAAAATTGAATTAAGAAAATGGTGAAAATCTCTATCTTGATAAATCTCTTTAACCAGCTTGTCTGCATCTATCACGGGGATACTAAATTTTCTAAGTAATGTTGAAACAGTACTCTTACCCGTACCAATACCACCTGTCAGTCCTATGAGAGGTACTCTCGTTTGGTAGAGTCTCGTTTCAGTCGAGAGTCGATTGAATTCTTGTTTTAGCTCAAGCATCCTTTTTAATTTCACTCCATGTTTTTTCGAGTTCTTCCTGAGTCGCCTTTGAAATGTCTAAGGATCTCGCTCTGAAATGATCTTCTACTTTATGAAAACGATCCAAGAATTTTTTATTTGCTGCCTGGAGACAGTCCTCGGCATTGAAGCCAAGGTGTCTTGCGTACTGTGCAAGACTAAAGAGAAGATCTCCCATCTCTTCAAAAATTTTTTCTTTGTTATTGACGTCGATTTCGACTCTTAATTCCTTAAGCTCTTCTTCGACTTTTGCCCAAACATCTTCAGCGTTATTCCAGTCAAAATGAATGGTTCTTGATTTTTCACCAATTCGATGACTTGCATCTAATGATGGCCCAAACCTCAGCTTCTCTTTTAAAATATAATCCTTCGTTTGTTTTTCATTTGCTTTTATTTTTTCCCATTCTTTAATGACTTCATCTTTACTTAACTCGCGATCCTTAGATGAAAAAACATGGGGATGACGTCGAATAATTTTATTTTTTAAATTCCGCGCCACACTTTCAAGGTCAAAGTGATTTTCTTCGGAAGCGATTTTTGCATGTAGAATTACCTGTAATAAAATATCTCCGAGTTCGTCTTCCATTTCAGATGAGTTCGCTTTTTTGACGGCTTCGATATATTCATAGCTTTCTTCTATAAGGTACTTCAGGAGACTCTCATGAGTTTGTTCTAGATCCCAGGGACACCCATTCTTTGGATCTCTCAGTCGATTGATTGTCTCGATACAGCTTTGAAGTTCATGGTAAGGCATACTGATCCTTGTCGGTCTTTTTATAAAAAGATAACATGTTTGTATGAAGTCGACCAATTTCTTACGTATTGATTTTATATCTACAGTCAAATTGACTCAAAAAGAATCTCGGGAGATCGAGAGAATTTTAAAGAGCTTTGATCAACTCGTTTTCCATCTCGTTAAAATCGGTTTATTGAAACTAAGACCAAAAAGCCTCGAAGTTTCATTACTGCTTTGTGGTGATACTAAGATGAGAGCATTAAATGACCAATACAGAAAAAAAGATAAAACGACGGATGTACTATCATTTCCGTCTTATGAGAATTTAAGATCCCAGACAAAAATAGACGAAGCATCTCTTTATCTTGGAGATATTGCCATTTCATTTCCTGTTTTGAAGAAACAAGCTAAAAAATTTAAGATAAGGCTGAGTGATGAGTTTATCCATCTCTTCCTGCACGGCCTTATTCACTTATGCGGTTATGATCATGAAATTTCTGATGCAGAAGAAAAGTTAATGCAAAAATGGGAAAAGATAGCCTTAGACTTTTATCAAAAAAAAAGGCTCCCGTAGGAGCCTTTTTTTTATTTTGTTAGTGCGTATTCGAGAGCAGTTTTTAAATTGATTCTTCCGCCGGAAGCAGTTTTTGATTTAAACTCTTCAACCTTAACGGATGATTTCATAAGAACCTCTTTAAGCTCCACTGGGCTTAGGTGAGGAAAATAACCTAGGACCATCGCTGCTACCCCAGATGCATTTGGCGCAGCCATAGATGTTCCAGAAGCCATTCCGTATCCATTATCTTTAACAGTTGAAAAAATGTTTGAACCAGGGGAAGCAATATCAACTGATTTTTTACCAACATTTGAGAAAGATGATAATCCACCAGAGTTTGTTGTTGATGCGATCACCATTAAGTTTTGGCTATCGAATGAAGCAGGGTACTTAGGATCTTTATCATTGTCATGCCAGCTAAAAGGTCCCATTGAATCGTTACCGGCAGAGGCAACTACTAGTACACCCTTTTTAGAAATCTCATTAATGACATCTCTAACAACCATTCCACCTTCATTTTTTGATTTTCCGAAAGAACAGTTGATAACTCTTGCACCATTTTGAGCAGCGTATTTAAAAGCTTCTACAATATTTGAATCAAGCTCATCAGCATCATCAGGAACTGTTCTGATAGCCATGATTTTAACATTGTTAGCAACTCCCGCAATTCCTACACCGTTATTTTGAGTCGCAGCGATTGTGCCAGCAACGTGTGTTCCATGCCAGTGTGAACCCATTGTGTCGCCAGTCGCTTTGCCCTGAGCATCTCTCACAAGAGTATTGATTCCATGAACATCATCAACATAACCATTTTTATCATTATCAATTTTATCACCAGGGATCTCTGCCGTATTAACCCACATGACATCCTTAAGATCTTCGTGTCTGTGATCAACACCTGTATCTACTACTGCGACGATAACTTCCATCGGTGTAACGTTTGGAAGGTTCGCATAGGCAGATTCCACACTCATCCCGCTTTTATCACCAAAAGCCCAAAGCTTCGATGCTTGTGGGTCGTTAAATGAGCTCATCATAAAATCTAAGCTCTGATTGAATTTCATTTGAGCTGAAGCTGAATCAAGTCTTTCAAGTTTCGGAGCAGATGTCTTTTCTCCGTAGAAATCTTTTTGTGTGTATTCGATAGCTGGATTGTTTTTAAGAGACTCTTCCAAAAAACTTGGATTTTTTACGGAGACAAGGTATAAGTTCCCGAAAATATTCTTTTTCGAATCAAACTTAAGGTTCTGAGGAAGTTCAAAACCATCTTTGACCTTAATAAAAAGGTGGTTAGGATGAAAGTTTCTTACATTTGAGGCCAAAAGAGGCAAAGAGAGAGAAAGTGTTAAAAAACAGAGAGTTAACTTCATTGTAAGCCCCCTTAGGCAAGTGAGTCTTTTTTGTTGAATGATGCTAACTTTCGATAAATACAAGGACAACAATAATAAAATGTCATTTTCTGACTTGTACTTTTACACCCTAAGTAATGTTTACACTCTGAACCTTTAGATTAGCCACCAAAAGCTATAATAATCAAAAAGATAGGACGCTAAGAATGTGGAAGAAATATACAGGAATTATCATCATTTCAATCGTGAGCTCAAAGCTTTCAGCGGTGACAAACACCAATGGGTATTTTGAGACACAGCTTAATCAGTTTCATTCCTCTATAGGTAACGTTCCCGGGAATAAATCATTTGCAGAACTATTCTTTGATACACACAAAAAGTTAGGCGATAAAAAAGTAGGCTTCGAAAACAGGTTTACAGTTGCAGGTAGAGTTAATGACCAGAGCTTGATCATGTACTCACTTCAAGAAGCTTATTTAGGTTATCATTTTAATCTTCAGACATCCTTAAAAGTTGGTCGAATTATTCTACCTTGGTCAGAGGTCGATTCTGTTTGGGGATTTGGGAAGGTCAATAACCGTAGGAATTTCAATTTTTTCGATCCTCAACACGAAGGATTGATTGGTGTCCATCTTGAGCACAAATCTGGAAGTGGCATTCGCTATAGAGCTTTTGTGTCCGGACTATATGTACCAGAAACGAATCCTAAGCTCGATATTAATAACTCAAAAAAAACAATTTCTTCTCGCCATCCTTGGGCTGATGTTCCTGCTTCAAAAGCAGATGTGCAAGGGACGATCATGCCGATTCGGTACGATGTCGACTACCCATCTGTCACAGATGTGATCTATAGGTATTCGGTAGGGGCTAACATTGGTTATGAGTCTGAACATTGGTCAATGGATAATTTTATTATTCGAAAACCAGAGAATCAAATTTCAGCTGACGTTGAGGTGAACGTTGATTTTATTTCCCAAGTCGTCAACGCTTCGGTGACGCCCTCGTTTTACTATCATGACGTCTATGGATCGACGCTGGTCTATAAAAATTTGAAAACTAGAATGTACCTTTCTGGCATGGCGATTAGGCCAAATACATACCCAGACGTAAACGAAGAAGCTACTAGATACACAGAGATTAAAAGTAAAAAAAGACGTGAAGACTATGTCGGCGGTGGAATTAGTCAAGTTTCAACCAACTATGCTTACGGTCTTAATTATGTTGCGAGACTAAGCCCTTATGATCGTTTATCAGATGAGCTATCTGTTGACCCTCGTTGGAATCAAACGATTAATCTTTTTGGTAAGAGAAAAATGAATGATAAATGGTCGATCAGCGGAGATGTTAAGTTTGATATGTTAACCTTTGATAGGCTTCTCATGATGCGGGTCGATTATTCAGTCACAAAAACTTTTAGACTCCTTGCTGGTGTTCAGATGATTGGAACTCCGGATGATGGTAAATCATATTGGTCAGCCTATACAAATAATGATTCAATTTACGGTGGATTAAGATATGCTTATGAGTAAGATGAAAATTATTCTCCTTTGTCTTTTGATCCTCCTCGGAGGGTGCGGTGATCTGATGAAGAAAGAGGTGGTGAAACGTACCATCGATTCGACACAGTTCCAGACGACTTGCGAGCTCAATCCGGATGTTTTTTCTAAAATTATCAGCGAAAAAATCACCTCACAAATCAGATGTCTTGGCGAAAACCTTAATCTCTTTATTAAGGTCGTAAAATCAGAAAAGCCAGGCTATTTATCTCGTATCCAGCTTGAAAAATACTTAAAAAACAATCGCCCAGACGTATCTCCACAGGTGATCAGGGCCCTGAAGAGTTTCTTCGCCCTAAGTGCCCTCATTACAGGCGATGAACCGGATTTTATTTCCCAGCAAAATGTGAATGAAGTCATCAATTTTGTGATCACTTTTAATGAAGAAGCATCACAGAATTTTGCGCCTATTTTCGAGAACGAATCTCCCATTTCATACACACTCCACCAAACACACCGGGAAAGAGTTTCGGTCGCTAATAAAATTATCGTTCAAGCCTTAAGGAAGATTTATAAAACCAATAGGAATGGTCGCGTTGACACACTTGACCTGATGGAGCTTATCAATAGCTTTGAGTCCTCGACAACGACAGAAGAAATTCAAAAACTTAAGAAAATGCTCTTTATTAAGAAGATCGTTCTTGGTGGTGAGAAAGATATCATCACTCATGAGGAGCTTGAAAAGCTCATTTATAATTTTGATAATATCGTTCTGATTGGATTGGATGCCGTTCGATATAAGTACATCATCTTAAAGCAAGACTCTCTCATGCAGCTTTTGAAGCGAGATGTGAATGATTTTTATGATGTCCTTTTCCAGGGAGCTAATCCGGATGATGAATCGAAAGTTATCTTTACTCTTAGTGAAGCCACTGAGATGGCGAAAATTTTCGTCGATAAAGATTTTTTAGACCTCGATAAAATGACTTTCTTAATTTCTGAGATCAAAAGAATTGTTATGGGAGGAGATCAGAATGTTAAGCGGGAAGAACTTAGAAGATTATTAAATCATAGTAAAAATGTACTTCAGACGGGGACAATCTTTCATCGGATCTATGAGAAGTTTAAAATTGCTCTCGATAGTCCGCTTCCTGTGACCATAGATTTTAGTGATTATCGTACAACTTACCCTGAGCATATTAAAGAGCTGAATCAGTTCGAGCGGATCGTGAAGAAGTACCGATTCATGAAGGGAAATGCTTCATCTGCCTATTTTACTCGAGGCTTCAGAAGAAATGCTGATGGAGTGGTTGAGATTGCTCTTTTAGAATACGCTATTGAGTTACTCTTCAAAGAGTTCGGATCTAAAAGTCCAAACGCCGACGCGGTTGGTGGGTATTCAATGTCAAGTGATCAAGTTTATCAACTCTTTAAGAGATTTGAGAATGAGTTGATCGATCTTAATCTTCTTATGCCGCTGAGAGCTCGTGGAGCATCTCAGAACATAACGCTCTTAGGATCACTTTTTCAATACCAAGCTGATACAAATAAAGTTTTAGATATCAACGAAGCCGCCGAGTTTGGTGTAACTGTATTTTCAGCCATCCGTATCGCCGATGACATGATGAAATTTATGAAGACTCAAGGTTGTCGTTTCGATGAATTCAATCGAGTTGAACCAGGCTGTTTTAGAAAAAACTTTTGGAATGCACTCTGTTCAGATTATAAAAATAATTTTCCTCTTCTACTTGAGTCGATTGGCCATGGTGCAGTTTGTGAAGAAAATCAAGAAACAGATATTTCGTTAGAGTTTTTAGATAAATCACTTCGAGTGGCGAGAACTTGCATGTTCTATCCAGATGGAGAGAAAGAAGAAATTCCTTACTCAAAAAGTGACCTGATGGTGATCATGGTTGCTATGCTTCATGCAGAGACAACAGTTCTTCGTTGGGATCTTAATAGTAATAATTTTATGGACGCTGATGAGGTGAATCAGGCTTACGAGATATATTCTCCGGCCCTTGATGGTTTTTTGTCGGATAAGCCAGATATTATCAAAAGATTTAAGCGACAAATTTATCAATATCTGATTCGTTATGAAACGGTTCCTAATGAAGACGATTTTGGGAGTATCAGAAGATTTGTGACTTTCCTCTTAAGATTTAATAAGAATTATCCTGCTTACAGACGAACGATTACTTCAATTCTTCTCACTATTGGAGAGCAAAGTGCTCTCACAAGTACAGAGCCTCAGATTGACTGTAAGTATTTAAGAGATCCAAACCATATCCCAAGAGATCCTTCAGCCCATCGTCAGCCAAATCCAACAAAGCCGATTAGTGTTGAAACGCTCCTCAATAAATATATTCAACTGGCCAAATAATCTTTCCCTTTGTTAGAGTCTTCCTCATAATTTTAGATTGAGGAAGACTATGGATAATTCGCTGCAGCTAAAGTTAGCTGAACAAAAATCATTACTCTCTCAGCATCTCCAAACCTTAGAAACCATACGGAGGTCGCTTTGACGTCGATAAAAAAACTCATCGACTAAAAGAGATCACTGAACTTGAAGCCCTTGATGGCTTCTGGAATGACACAAAAAACGCATCAAAAATCCAAAAAGAACGCGCTCTTATTGAAGACGTACTTAAGCTTTATTCTAAGCTCAAAAATCAATCAGATGATTTCTCCGTTCTCTGTGAAATGGGCGAAGCTGGTGATGAGGCTTCGATTGTTGAGGCGGTTGAGCTATTTAGTGATTTTGTGACAAATCTTGGTGAGGCAGAAAAGAAAGCTCTTCTCGCCGGAGAAACGGACGCGAATAATGCTATCGTGACGATCAATGCAGGAGCTGGCGGTACAGAGTCTTGTGATTGGGCCGGTATGCTTTTAAGGATGGTCACTCGTTGGTGTGAGGCTAAAAAATTTAAAACAACAGTAACAGACTTTCAGTACGGTGATTCTGCCGGGATAAAATCCGCTACCATTATGGTACAAGGGAACTTTGCCTACGGTTTACTTAAATCAGAAATTGGTGTTCATCGTCTCGTGCGCATTTCACCCTTCGACTCAAATGCTAGACGCCACACTTCTTTTGCCTCAATTTTCGTGAGTGCTGAAGTTGATGATACGATTGAAATCGAAGTGCTCGACAAAGATCTTCGAGTTGACGTTTACCGGTCAGGAGGAGCAGGCGGACAATCTGTTAACACAGCTGACTCTGCGGTTCGTTTAACTCACTTACCGACAGGAATTGTAGTTGCTTGTCAGAACGAAAGATCACAGATTCAGAACCGCGCTATGGCGATGAAGATTTTGAAGTCTCGGCTTTATGATTTTGAGATGGAAAAAAGAAAAAAAGAGCAGCAGGCAATTGAAAACACCAAGAAAGATATTGCCTGGGGATCACAGATTAGATCCTATGTTCTTCATCCGTATAAATTAGTTAAAGATCACCGCACCGGTTTTCATTCATCTCAAGCTGAGACAGTGCTCGATGGAGATCTGGATGATTTCATGAAAACCTATTTACAGTGGATGAGCTTAGGTGGAGTTGTACTAGAAACAGATAACGAGGAATTATAATATGGACCAATTAACGACATCAGGAAAAATTATGAAAGACAAGCATATCTCTAAATGGACGGAACAGTTTTCTGAACAGATGCATGTTCGTCTTGAGAAAAGACAGAAATTAGAAGAGTCAGGCTCGCTTGCGTATAAGAATGGGTATAAGCCGGATACAAAGTTTTCAGAACTTATTCAAACGTATGAACCAAAAACAAAAGAAGAAATTGGAGAAACACCAAAATATAAAATCGCTGCACGAGTGATGATGGTGAGAGATTTTGGTAAAGCTGCTTTCCTTCAATGCGATGATGGTTCAGCCAAGTTTCAGTTATATGTGAATAAGCAAATTACATCGGCAAAAGGGTTTGAAGAATACAAGTATCTTGATTACGGAGATATTGTTTACGCCGAAGGTGACGTCTTTAAAACGATGAAGGGTGAGCTTGCGCTAAATGCGAGAGAGCTTGTCATCCTAACAAAATCGATTCGTCCTCTTCCTGAAAAGTTTCATGGGCTCACTGATGCTGAACTTCGTTACCGGATGAGATACGTTGATATGATCATGAGTGTTGAAACGCGTGAAAAACTACGTAAACGATCGGAGATCATTCGTTATATTAGAGAGTACTTTTATCAGCATGATTTTCTAGAAGTTGAGACACCGATGATGCACTCAATTGCTGGAGGAGCAGCGGCAAGGCCATTTAAAACTCATCATAATGCGCTTAATATGGAACTTTTCATGAGGATTGCACCAGAGTTGCACCTCAAGCGTCTCATTGTCGGAGGCTATAATAAGGTTTTTGAAATGAATCGTTGTTTTAGAAATGAGGGATTATCTCTTAAGCACAATCCTGAATTTACGTCGATCGAGTTTTATTGGGCTTATGCTACTTATCATGAACTTATGGATCTCACTGAAGAGCTCATTTCAGGGATTGCTAAAAATGTCATGAAGTCAGATACGGTTGTTTTCGGAGAGAGAACTATCAATCTTGCCGGTCCGTATGCTCGTCATACGATGAGAGAAGCTGTTGCGAAGTACACGAACTCTACTCTTGAGCAAGTCAATCAAAGAGATCATTTGTTGAAACTTCTTTCAACGTCAGATCTTGATAAAAAGAAACTCGTCAACTTGAGCTGGGGTAAACTCCTTGTTCATTGTTTTGAAGAACTTGTTGAGGCTCACCTGATTCAACCAACATTCATCACCGAATATCCAACAGAGGTATCGCCGCTTTCACGTCGAAATGATGAGAATCCTGATTTCGTTGATCGATTTGAGTTTTTTATTAACGGTTGGGAAGTTGGAAATGCTTTCTCAGAGCTTAATAATCCAACAGATCAGTTAGATCGATTTGCAGATCAAGCCCTGGCCAAAGAGGCAGGGGATGATGAAGCAACTGATGTTGATTACGATTTCGTTAGAGCGCTGGAGTACGGAATGCCGCCAACAGCAGGACAAGGGATCGGTATTGATCGATTAGTGATGATTCTCACGAATAGCACCACGATTAGAGATGTTATTCTTTTTCCTCTTTTGAAGAAAGAGCACTATTTTAGCGAAGAAGAGAGTTAGGTTGAGATCGTATTTTCATATATTGAAAATCGTTCTTCATGGTCCCGCCATGGTGAGAATCATGGTGGCGACCATTCTCAGTTTTTCCTTTTCGATTTTTGTGATTTTAAGCACCTTTGGATTAATGGATGGATTCGAAAAACTCCTGCGTCTGAGTCTTAAGAATGCGACAGGGGATCTCATCCTAAGCTCGAGAAGAGGTCACTTTGAGTTCAATGATAGCCTCAGAGAAAGATTAAAAAAATCAGGCGTTGTTGGATTGACTCCTATTCTTCAAACGGAGGCTTTTGCTCTCTTTCAAGGAAGCTCTCGCGGAGTCATCGTAAAGGGGATTTATCCATTAACTTTTTCCCAGACCACAGAGTTTAAAGTTCAGCTTAAAAGAGATGAAGTAAGTATCGGAAAAAAGCTTGCGGACTATCTCAAAGTAAAAACGGGTGACCAGCTCTACCTTATGTTTGGTAGAGGCCTTGAAAGTGCCTCTGCGTTACCTACTGTAAAGTCATTTCGAGTCGCTGAGATCCTAAATCACGGAATTTATCTTAAGGATATGAGGTTCGTTTACGTTCACTTCGATCTTCTGAAGTCCATTCTGAATACATCGGATAAGATCAATTTTCTTTATCTCAAATCACCAACGGGACAGAGTCCTGCCTTCGAGGAAAAACTGAAAGTGAATCTCGATCCAAGTTATAAACTCCGTCCATACTGGAGTGAGTACTCTTATCTTTTAGAAGCCATTAAAATTGAAAAGACCACAATCTCGATTATTCTGCAGTTGATTGTCCTTGTTGCAGTTTTCAATATCCTTGCGTTTGTCATGTTTGTGATGGAAAAAAAAGCTCAGGATTTTTTTCTTCTAAGAACTTTCGGTTTACGGAAGAAAGATCTTATTTTATTTTGGTTTAATTCCCTCGTTTTCATTTGGGGAATATCCTGCGTCCTTTCTATCGCCTGGGCAAAACTTTTAGATTACTCGTTGCAAAATCTTTCCTACTTCAAAATCCCTGGAGAAATTTATGTTCTCTCTCAGTTATCGATAGAGTTAAACTTAACAAACGTTCTTACCGTCTTTTTTATCTCGCTTGTTTGGATCCTATTTTCTGCAGGATTGGGATATTTGAGACTGAGAAGAAGATCGATCCTTACGGGGTTAAGGCAGGAGTTTAACTAAAATGAGTTTTATTAAGC
>Ga0255183_1000510_pt1 | contig 14922 bp, 18 predicted proteins | sample Atl_UVDOM_RepB_8_FD_183638 | JGI IMG/M metagenome (GOLD analysis project Ga0255183, IMG submission 183638) | Freshwater microbial communities from Altamaha River, Georgia, United States - Atl_UVDOM_RepB_8d | ecosystem: Environmental > Aquatic > Freshwater > River | place: USA: Georgia...
TAATCCATATAAAGTATCATTTGTGTTAGGTGATACAAAATATTGCCTAGATCTTGGTAAATTTAACGAAGAAAAAATATGTCTTGATGAAAATTACAAATTATTATGGGAAAATGATTTTGGTTTTAAATTTTATCGGGTATCTCCATATAACTATTCACTTATATGGAGTAAATCAATTATCAATTTGTATGAAGAATTATCAAAAGAATTATTTCAAGGTGTCATTTCTGATAATTGTTTATTGTATGATGGTAAAAAAATTGTATTTCGAGATTGTTGGAAAACAACACTTGAAGATGATGAAGAACAATTTAAGTTTTCAAGGCGAGGTTACAAAACCAAGTCTGCAAGATTTTAATTTTTTTATTTGAATAAATATTTATAATATAAATGACTGCAATAATTAAGAATGGTAATATATTTCTAAGATACTTTGACACTATAGTTCCAGTAGATATACCACCTGGTACTATAACATGGAATTTTTTCGACGATATATGGTTTGCACTTGAAGACAGGATGATTATAAGATCATCTGATGATAATTCTGACAGTGAAATATTAATGGATAATAAAGGATTGATATCATTTTTTGTATGGACACAACGATATGTTTGGGTAAATTGTATTGTAAGATTTTTTGAAGACAAAATTATAACTAATATAGATGGAAAAGAAAAAATTATTTTGTCAACAATTGGTCAAAGATTATTGAATTTAATTAATATTGAAGTCATAACAGGTCATTATAAAATAAAATTTGTGTTAGATAATAAAAAATATTGTATAGGAGATGGTAAAATTGAATGTACACGGAAAAAATATAATCATGATTATACATTATTGTGGATGACAAAAGATTTTAAATTTTATAAGTCAAACCATATATCAAATTCACCTGATGGAATGTATGCATTTAGTTATAATGGTTCAGTAACTACCTTAAACCGGCTTTTAAAAAAGGAATTATTTCAAGGTGCCATATCAAGCACATGTATATTGTACGATAATAAAAAGATTGTGTTCTATGATAGATTGGTAACAGTACTTGAAGACGATGAAGAACCATACACATTTATAAAACCAGGTTACAACACTAAGTCTGCAAGATTTTAATTTTTTTGATATATTATAATATTAATTTTACACATGACCGCAATAATGAAAAATGATGAAGTATTTATAAAATATTGTAAAGATATAGTACCAGTAGACATACCACATGGTACTATAACATGGCGTTTTTCATGTGATTGTCTATGTTTTGCACTTGAAGATCGAATTATTATAGAATCACGTGATATTGACGAAACTAAAGAATTCATGATGGATAATAAAGGTATAATATCATTTTATGTTCATATACATAGCGATATGTGGGATTATACAGATGATAAACACCCAATGATATTTAATTGTCTTATAAGATTTTTTGATGATAAAATTATAACCAACATACGGGGTGAAGAAGGAATTATTCAATCAACAATTGGTCAAAAATTAAAATGTTTAGCTAACATTGATGTTACTTATAATTGTAAAATCTGTACTGATATATTTTATATTTGCAATAGTCTTAACAAAAAATTACATTTGTATTAGATAACAATAATTATCAGGTAGAACATGATAAAATTATTTGTTGCAAATATAATCCAAATTATCTTGATGAATTATTATGGGAAATAGAATATCTTGATTTTAAATTTTATAGTATTCGTACTTATTTTGATAGTGTGCTGGTATCAACAGGAAGATATTTCTTCAGTTGTAATGGATCAGTTACAAAATCACATGTATTATTAAAAAAAGAACTATTACAATATGTTATATCACCTACGTACTTATTATATGATAACAAGAAAATGATATTCCACAATGGATTTCCTACAGAACTTGAAGATGATGAAGAACCATACACATTTATAAAACCAGGTTACAACACTAAGTCAGCAAGATTTTAATTTTTTATTTGAATAATCAGTGTTAATTAAAATGGCAGCAATAATTAAAAATGGTGAAATATTTATAAAATCCCATGACAATTTGTTAAAAATAAATCTTCCTGATGATACTATTGCGTGGTATTACTCAGATGATAACACTGTGTTTGCACTTAAAGATAAATTAATTATGAATGGTGTTGAAATACCAATGGACAATACTGGTTTAGTATCATTGTTTGTTAAAAACAATATGATTGTAAGATTCTTTCCTAAACATTTTATCATGACAGTCGATGGTGTTGATCATAATTGTAAGTCTAGTATTAAGAATACAAAAAATATTATGAGTATTACAATTAAAGTATACCCAGATGGTTGTAAATTTCATATTAATGAAAATAGTTACACAATTTCACCTGAATGTATTACTATGCGTGGTCAAGGAACCATATCAAGAGAAGTAAAATTTCTTAGTGTGTGTGAATCGGGTAATTGTTCATTTTTGTGGAAAAGGAAAGATCTCAATATATCATATTATATGGTTAAGTCAGATGTTGTAAAATATATAATTACGATAAACAATAATCCAAATGTAGCAATTAAACTTGAACCAGAATTAATAGAAAAAGTTATATCACCAAATTGTATAATTTACAATTCTAAATACTTGATGTTTAAGAACGGTGAAACAATAATTTTGGATGACGATGAAAAACCATATTTACCATAGATATTTAAAAAAATTTGATAATATTTTTTGTATATTTCATGGCTGCATTATTAATTGACAACGAGATATATATTAAAACTGGTGATAAGTCGTATTTTAAAGTCGATTTACCAGAAAATACCCTTGCTTGGGATTATTGTTGTTTATCCTCTGGTGTTGAAATATATGTTGCAACTATTAATAAAATTACTAGTGAATATATAGAAATAGATAATAACAACGATGGTATAATATCATTAATGACTCAATATAATTGGGATATTATGGTTGCTTGTATATTTTATGATAGAATTGAAATATTAACTAAAAAAAATAAAGTTGTTTACAATTTTAATTTCTTAGAACCAATGAGAAATCATAGATATTTTTGTACAAAGTTTATGTATATATGTCAAATTAGTAATGTTGTAACAGATTTGCAATTATATATTACAACAAATAATAGGCAGTACAAGTTTGGTTGTAATGAAATAAATGTTGAAAATATAGAATTTAAAGAATGTGATAATATTCATTGGGAGAAAAATAATAAATATATATACAATAGTAAATATGATATAGATAATTATTGTATAAATTGTGATGGTATAGTAGTTGTTATCGATGATCCTAATTTTGTAGTATCATTAGTTGAAGATATAATTTCTTATAATTTACTGAAGTATGATGGTACATATGCAATTATATTCAATAATAAGATATATAAATTAGGTCCAAATGAAGTTCCATACATTCTTACCAAACCTGCGACAAATACTAAGTCAGCCAGAAATTAATTTTTTATTATTTATAAAAAATTGATAATATTTACACTAATATTTAAATGGCAGCGGTAATGTTCGGTGATAAAATATTTGTTATTGTAAAAGATGAAAACGATAATACCCTAACACATAATATATCATTACCTAGTGATACACTTGTATGGGATTTTTGTTCTAGTCAAGATGAAATTTATATAACAATAGCTACTATTGACAAAATTACTTTTAATGATAAGTTGGTAGTAAAAAACGATAATACTGGTATAATTTCGATAATAACAGATGATTATGGGGTATTTGCATGTGTATTTAATGATAGAATTGAAATATTACGTAACGAACAAAAATGGATTTATGAATTTGAATTTACAGAACATTTAAGAAATTATAAATATTTTTGTGAGACTAATTTTAAATCTCTATATCCAGATGTAATATTTAAATTAAAAATGTTTGATTATGTTTATGTATTTATGAATGGTAATATAGAAAAAACTATTAAAAAACCAAAGGTGTTTAAAACATATTATTTATCTGATGATAAACACTCTAATAGTATGGAATGTGTTATTGATTGTGTAAAAGTAAAATATAATCATCATATTCTTCGCATGGGAAATTTGTATAGATTCATTCATAGATCGGATATTATTAATTTTGATATATCATTAGTAAATAATTTTATTTCACATAAAATATTTATATACGATAATGATTATTATGTGTTTATAGATTGGTTTGGATTTGTCAAATTAGAACCAGGTTATGTTCCATATATTCTTACCAAACCTGCGACAAGTACTAAGTCAGCCAGAAATTAAAAAAAAATTGATAATATTTTTTTCAGAATATTATGGCTGCGGTAACAAAGGATGGTAAAATATATATTTTAAGTGATAATCAATATCATGAAATTTTATTACCTGATGATACTCTTGCATGGGATTGTAATGGTGATGGACTTGCTATAGCAACAATTGATAAAATTACAATTAATAATGAGTTTGTAATAGAAAATGATAATACTGATATAATTTCACTTATAATGTGTGGTTCTTACAACGCGGTTGGGTGTATATTTCATGATAGAATTGAAATAGTTTATAATCAACAAAAACAGATTTATGAATTTGAATTTACGGAACACCTAAGAAATTATAAATATTTTTGTGATTTTGGTTTTAGTTTTCAGCGTAACACTAATTCAAATAATAGAATTATACCATTATGGATAACAATGTGTGATTACACATATACTTTTGTAAATGGACAAATAACAAAGGAGTTAACAAAAAACACATGTTTAGATAATCCTAGATATATACATTATGTTGATCCTTATGGAATACATAATAATTGTCCAAAAGGTATTATTTGCAAGCAAGCGGATTATAATGTTAATCATAACAGCTTAATAATATATATGGGAAAATTATCTAGGTATTTAGGAGATTCAAACTTTCCAAAATTTGATGGATCATTAGTAAATAATTTAATCTCACATACAGCTATGATATATAATAATGAATATTATGTATACATACCTTGGAATGGTTTCCAAAAATTAGATAAAGGTTATGAACCATATATTGTTACTAAAAAGTCAACATGTATCAAGTCAGCAAGGAAATAATTTTTTATTTGATTATTAAGAATAATACAAAATGTCATCAAGAAAAATAATAGTAACATCATTCTCAATTGACAAGCATCTTTTGACTGACATTAGAAATTTCTTAAGATATGTTGACAATATAATCAATAAACCAAAGGTAAAAATTTGTTACCTTGGAGCTGCTAACGATAATTCGTGGTTACAAAGAAAGTTTTTTACATTATGTGTAAAATTATACAATTCGCAATGGATGATCACTGAGTATTTAACAAATGATGTTGACATGGTGTTTGTTGCAGGTGGTAATACTGCAAAATTAGTGGAATTGTACAAATCAACAAGTTTTGATAAAACACTCAAAGATGCATACAACAATGGTGTTGTAATGACAGGTGTAAGTGCTGGTTTACTGTGTTGGATGAAAGAAGGTTTGTCTGATAGTTATGAAAATCTTCAAAAAATTGATTGTTTAGGTTTTCTTCCATATTCAGCAAATCCTCATGCGAACATAAGAGGTGATTTATACAAACAATTGGTTAATGATCAACGTATGATACCTGGTTATTCAATTCCAGATGGTAGTATAGTTTACTTTAACAATGAGGAAATAAGTAACGTCCTGAATAATAGAAATGAGGTAGAATACGTGTTTTGATTTTTTTGAATAAAATATTTATAATTTTCGATGATTGTCGTTAAGCGTGATAACAAGATATTTATTGGTGATCACAAAATTGACATACCAGAAGACGTATTAACATGGAATATAAATACTCATTATTTAACCTTTGCATTTATTGATAAAATATGTGTTTATGTTATTACAGGTTATAAAACAATCATAATTCCGTATGAGAACTATACAGTAAATACGAGATTGGTACAAAAAATAATTAATGATAATACGGGTATCAAAAATGTATTTTATCATTATAGAGAAAGAAACATAGTATGTTTTTACGAAGAAAATATAATGACCATTAATTCAGATAACTTTTCACGTGAAATATTTGAACGTAAGTTACCTATCAGTAACACACCAAATATCACAACATATGTTTATCATAATGATTTACAAAGGTTACTGGATCATGAGTTTATTCAAAAATGGGGACATAGTAAATACGATCACAAATACGCATTTGATATCATATCAGATAAAGGTGATTATAGTTTATTGTATAATCACAAATCATACTACATAGCAAATAACTATTATGATGATGCAATTTACAATATCAGGATACCAGATTTCAATCCCGATTTACTAGAAGAAATTATAAATGAAGATTGCATATTGTATGACAATAATTATTATTTAAGAGAGTTAACAACTAACTTTAATCCCAATTTTGTTAAACTATCTGATTGTGAAAGTCCATATTTTATTAATAGTTATTATATGCAGATAAAATCTGCACGCAACATATAATTTTTTTTTGATTATGCTAAAATATTTTTAACATGGTGTTCGTTTCAAAAAATGGTAAAAATTATTTTAAATTACGTGATAACGAAATTGAATTATTGCCATTAAAAGATGGAATAGTATGGGCTGCAGATAATTATGATATCGCAGTAGCATATTCTGATGTTATAAAAATATATAGTGTGACCATTAATGGTTGTTCATTTAAAAGGAAATACTCTAATAATAATGAAGGAATAAAACATATTATTCTATTCAATAAAATACCAATATGTTTCTATGAAAACCATGTTATTGTGATTATGGATAAGCACGATCCATTTATATTCAATTTTGATTATGTTGATATATTTGATGATCCATTGACACCTGAAAAAATATCAATATCTGCATTTATATGTCGCATTAAATTTCCCACATATCATTTGTTAATTGACATTCTAAAAAGATCGACAGAAATAATAAATGTACCAGTAGTTAATCATAATATCATATGGGGTGATAAAAATAAGGGTATTTCACTAAAAAATGAAGCATATTACATGTGGTATAAGGGTATACATCATATGATAAAAATTATTGATTTTGATATCTCATTATTAGAAGACATTATTAGTAAACAATGCATCAGATATGATGGCAAAACTATGATCGGTTATCATGTATTAAGTGTATTTGATGATAAATACACATCATGTTCAAATAAGATATAATTTTTTTGAATTAATTATACATCTATTCCATGGCACTCATTACTAAACAAGGCAAACCATTCTTTAAACACGTTGATGAATGTGTTAAGATAACTATACCTGATGATGTGGTAAACTGGAGTATACGTACATATGAAAAAGATTCCGAATATCGTAAAATAATGACATGTGTATTTAAAGATAAAATATGCTCTTATTATCTATTGAAAACTTCTGAAAAATATATTGGATTATCCTTAAATATACATATTATGGATACCAAAGGAATCATTTATGCAACATATATTGGAAATTTTCGTATTGAACTAAACCCGGAAGGATGGTATTTTTCAGATATATTTTTGTGTATTTATGAAAACAAAATAAGAATAATACAAATTTCAAAATATATAAATAGTCCTAAAATATATGATATCTACTTACGAGTATCAGAAATGTTTACACAACCAAATACCATGGCTGTAACAGTAGATTGTTCTCACATAATAATATCAGACTCGTTTACATCTATTTATATTACGACAAAATATGGTAAACCATGTGTAGTTGATCCCGATTACAGTCTCGACTCTAATGATTTAAATTGGTTAAAAAGTACTAAATTTAATATAACTGTTGATGACAATAATTACATACGATGTGGTGGTGTACCATTCGCATATTTGACAGATGATAATTTTAATATTAACTTAACATCATTACCACATGATGTTGACATAATAAAATCTGTCAATCAACACACATTATTATGTAATAATGGTTACTATGTAAGAGATTTAGAAAAAAAGATATTAGTGAAACTTGAAGAAGATGAGTCTCCATATGGAATCTGCTAAAAAAATTTTTTTATTCTTTGTAATGAGGATTTCTTACAAAGAATGGATGATAATCAACATCTTTTACAAATGGTCCAACTTCTAAATAATAAGAATTGGATTCTATACATAAATACATATTACCATGTTCATAGCACTTAAGATTAAGTAATTCAATAACCTTTCTATCATATGTAACTTTAATTAATCCATGTTTATTAGATAATTTACCATTGACAAGTAACAAATCACCACAATCCATTTTTAAATTACTTGCATATACTACATAATAATCAGAATTTTTACATATTACTGGAGTAGGATGTATTTCTTCTGACTTGTTAAGAGATATTCTATCTGCTAGTGGAATACATTCTACCTTATTAAATTCAACATAATCTCTTAATGATTTAAAATAAGTATGTTCGCTATTATGACATAAGTATTTAATATCACCTCTCATATAAGCCTTAGTAACATCTCCAGCAGCAAATCTCAAAATAATATTTTTAGATATGTACGTAAGTTTCATTGTTATATAGATAATTTAAAGATTAAAATCAAAAAAAAAAATTAAATAAATGTTGGGTAATATCTTCTTTTTGGGTAGTCAAATGGGTAGTCAAATGGATAATCGATGAATGGACATTTGTCACATTGAGTACGACGAGGTTTGCCTTTCATCATACAGTTTACATTACAAAATGGGTATCTTGTGATACGATCAAATGTTAATTTGGTGATTTTGGATTTGGACATGTTTAAAATATGTAGAATAAAAAATCAAAAAAAAAAATGTATAAAATTGATTTTTTATTTAGTTTATTTTAGGTATGTCTAACATATTTGGTCTAATAAACTCCGATAGTAAAATATGTATAAGATCTAAAGCCAATAAGATAAATTTAACTGTCTGTAATAATAATAAATATAGTGCTGATGACCTTATTAAGGATGTTGAAAATATGGCAAGTAAAATACCTCAATGTAAATCAATATATTTGGGTAATAATATCCCAAATTATCACTTGTTAGTTGATAAATGTAAAAAATTTATTATAACCAATAGTGTTGATGCTAGTTTTGTCAAACAAATGATAGAAAAAGACAAAATATATTGTTTACTTATTCGTGATGAATTTATTAACTCACATGATGAACAATATTTGGATTTTGATTTTCGAGATACAAAACTAAATATTGGATCTGAATGTTTAAAATATGTAGTGTCTAATAATTTTAAAATAAAAAAACTTGCACTTAACATGACACATCAAGAATATATGACAAGCATACAAGATGATGAGTTATTTGATGATTTTATAAGCTCGCTAAAATATTTATTTGATAACAATGATATACAATATTTTAAAATGTTTATTGATACTCCAATAATTGAACATAAAAATCAAACAAAATTGCTAAATTTCTGTAAAACATTAGATGTTAAAGATATGATACTTGATTGTCATCAGTCAGATGATGATGAGAATCCATCACCCATGGGTAATGCAAGATCTTTAATAAATATGGGTGTATTTAGCAAAATTATGTTATCATTAGAAAATTTTGTCCATGAAGATATTGAGCTAAATAAAGAAAACTACAAATTAATTCATTTTTCGCTATGGGGTCACTTTAGTGAATCATTTATTCCAGATGATATTAATGAACTTGTTGAAAATAATAACAAATACATAGCTGATAAAAGGTTCAAACATGTGAAACCAATCAATAATTAATTTGATTTTTTTATTATTCATTTTGACATGGAAGACCAAACATATTTTGATAATCCAGAAGATACCATATTAATATGTGGTAAAGGTGGTTTCACTGTATCAAACTGTAGATCGACGAGCAACTCACCTAAATGGGGTGCTCATCGATCTACAGAAGAAGAGATAATTGAACTTATAAAAGATTATAAGGACATAATATTTGAAGCACATAATTTTAATGTGAAACTATTAGTTGGTTTAAAAAATATTAATTCGATATATGATATGCCTCAAGAAAATATACAATGTCTAATTGATTCTGGAGGTTTGCTTAGTATAAGATCATATTATTCAGAATATGATAACATAGATTTTAGAGATGTTGAAGTAACAACTGAACTAGGAAATATTCTTAAATTAATTAACAAAGGAAACAAGATAAAAAATGCTACAATTATTATTGATTTATTCTCTACACCAGAAATTCTTTGCAAACGTTTGAAAAGGGCAATAGATCACTTAGGATGCATATCAATAATTTACGAACCACATACAAGGGTTCCATTAGAGGTTTTTGAAGTTATTAAAGAATCAGGTGAAGATAAGAAATTCTTAAAATTTGTAATGTCATCTAAAACAAGAGGTACTCATCCACTTCAAATTGTTAACCTCAATAGATTTAGCCACATTACAGTTAGACATAACTGTAAACCTAATGACAGTTTACAACTTAATCACAATACTACTTTGAAAGAGTTTGTAACACTTGAAGAAGAAAAGATTGTGAGAGGAGTTTACAAGGAAATTGAAGAACTTGTAAATAATATAACAAATTCAGAATTTAGATTCAAACGTACGAAAGCAATCTTTAATTAATTTGATTTTTTATTGCAAAATATTTCAAATGTATACAATTACAGAGATATATAAACATGAAAATAGTTTAGAATATTATATTAATGGCGAAAATAAAATAGTAAATGATATTTATTGTGTATTAAAAGATGTCAAAAGTGATGAAAAATTGCTTTTAGATGTAGATCATTGGCCAAGGGTTGAAGATTTGTTTAGATTTAAAAAATTAGTTTTAGTAGAGCATCCAAATATTGATGACATACTAAAACTAATTAACAATGGGAATTTACATAAATTATCATTATCAAAAAATATTAGAAATGAGGTAGTTAGGATTAATTTTGAAAATGTTATAATACATCATACAATATATGAATTATATGATTTAATGCAAAATAATATAATAAATAGAATAAATACAGCAATCCGTACAGATGATTTACTTGATATTGAATATTGTAATAAAATAATTTTTATTCTTAGTTCTTGCAAAATCATAAATATTGATCTATATGGAAATAGGTGTCATATTGATGAATTTATTAAATTAATAGAATTCATAGACAAACCAATAAAAAAAAATTTGGTTATGTTGTGGAGGATGTGTGAATTTACATAAATTAATTAACACAAAAAAATTTGAATATATAAAACTATCATGCGAATACAATCTTGATGATGATATAGAACTTGATGAACATAATTATAATCTTATTAAAATACAAGAATTTCATCACAATAGTGGAAAACAAGATATAAAATCTGAAAAAATTCAAGAACTTGTTAACAGAAATGTTAATATAAAAAACAGATTACATCTAATACACACAAAAGCTTTAGTCCAATAAATTTGATTTTTTTATTAATGTTTATTACTATGTATCACGATCAATTTTTAATTCATCAAACACCAGATGACACTATGGTATATTATGATATTTGGCCATATAAAACAGTAAATGAAGCAATAAAAAGAGCTAAAGAGGATAAAAAACATTCATTAAAAATTTCTGTTAGAGATGAATTTGATATTAGCTTATTATTTGATTTTAAAAAAATCGATATTGTAGATATTGGAGAAAAAATAGATATACAACAATTATTGGATAGAGGAATATTAAACGAAATATCTATTAAGGATCCTAACCGTTATCATAATATTGATTTTGGTAAAACCGAAGTGTTATGTACAGTTTACAACTTATACATATTACTCCAAAATTCATGCAAAATTAAAAAATATAAAATATGTGTAGATGGCATAGGTGACGTAGATTTTGATATTAATATATTTAAAGATTATATAGATATATTTGAACAAATTGATGAAGTAAAAATTATTGCACATGATCATAATGATATTCTAATTGATACTATAAAAATATTTACTATGCAAGAAAAAATTCCAAATATAAAACTTAAGTTGTATGGTAGGGCACCTATTAGAAAAATTATAAATTATGGAATATTTACTGAAATAAATTTATTAACACCATATGATGATATCAATACTGAATTAGATCAAAATAATTTTATTACAACATATGTTAGTATACGTCGAGTAATGCCGGATAATATATCAGACCTTATATTGAGAAATATTAAAAATAAGAGACAAATAGGGTTTAAGAAAACAAAGGCTATCATACAATAAATTTGAATTTTTTTATAAGTAATTCTTCTTATTCATGGATAATACCAATATTTTAAAAATTAAACAATCATCATTAAATAGTGCTTATTATGGAGTGCGTATGCGTGTAGGTGGTGTGGCTGTGTCTGTGTTGATGTGTGGTGGCGTTAGACAATTACTTGAAACTGTTGAAGATTATTCAATGATTGAGATTGAAGTGAGTAATCCAATTGAATATCAATTATTATCTAAGTTCAATGAAATTAAATTAGTAAAATATCACGAGTCATTAAACATAAAGGAATTAATAAAGAAAATAAAATACATAAACATTGCAGATAATGTAAATTATGAAAATATTGATTTTACAAACATTTTGGTAAAATGCTCAGTTGAAAAATTAGAACAATTGATTCAAAGATCAAACACCATCACCCACGTATGTACTGTATTACACAGCGACAAAAAATTAGGATATTATGAATATTTTATCCCATTATTAAACAATTTAGAGTATTTAAATATTGAAACATGTGTTCTAGACCATTTAACATTATTTGAAAACCATAAAATACGAAAAATTGATTTAACATTTGTACCATGGGATAAAGAATTTGGGTATAGTATCAAATCTGGTCGTGAAGTTGTCAATCTTGGACTTTTTGAATCAATTTATTTTAAAGGAAATTATCTTGATACTCCAAAATCCACAAAACTCAATGAAAATAATTATGTAACCAAGTGTGTTGTTCCACTAAAAAATGATCCAGAACTAAATAGATTGCTTGAACGCAATAAATTGGTACATGAACAAACAAGATTTGCAAGAACAAAAGCAATAATACATTAATTTTTTATTTTTGTTAATACCACCAATACAAAATGAGTGTTTGTTGTAAATTAGGAAGTGTTGGTGTTGGTGAACCAATCATTGTTGATGAAAACGCAAGAAGACAAATATTTAACTTTAAGTCTATTGTTGCAGGTGAAGGTATCAAGCTAAAATCCACTCGCGAAACAATTGAAATATCACAAAAACAAACAACCAATCAATCAATTATTAAAGATAAAATTAGCAATACAGAATTCCAAGATAAAGTTAATCTACATTTGTTACCAGGTTCAATTATTAAAAACTGTGACTTTTATGGTGTAACTAAAATTTCTGGACAAGGTACAATCAGCAATTGTGTGTTTTACAATGATGTGGAGTTGTCAGTTGGAGTCATTTATTATGATAAAGATGTAAAATTTACAACTAATAGTTCAATTAAGTCTGATGTATTGGAACTAAAAGCATGTTCATTAAGTAAGTTAAAGTACATACACTGTAATGAAATAATACTTCATGATGCATCTATAATGTCATCAATATTAGACATTGACTCTGATTGTCTACAAGCACAAAATTCTGTGATTATGGCTAGTGATATTTATGCAAAAATTAATAGAATATTATCAAATACGCTAACATCACATTTGTTCAACTGTACCGGTAAACTTACCTTGCGTAGTAATGACATATGCATACAAGGTAAATTCTGTGAATCAAATAGTGCCGAAATAAGGTGTGATACACTTAACAATGGTGATATTCAAACATTATCAAAAATGTATTTCGAAGGTAATATGTCAGGAACGATAAATCTTGATTGTTCATCAGTTATGATAATCGCAAAATATGTTGAACTAAATAATAGTACCTGGAATCTAAAAAATTCTAGATCTCTAATATCTGCAAAATACTTCAAATGCGATAATACACAAATATTTATTTCGGAGAATACAAGTGATGTAGAAGTAAACATTGGATATCTTTCATGTTCAAATTGTGATTATTTTCTTAATATCGATAGCGAATGTATACGAGTCATGATTGACAATTCATCATTGAGTTGTAAATTATTACATGTTAGTGAAAAAGCTAAGTCACCATCAATCATATTGGGTGGTAATTTTGAAACTGATGCGGATCACTTATTTTCGATCAAAGCAAGTAATCCAAAAGTAAAGTTATTATCATCTATATTGTCATGCATGAAAACTCCTTTTGTCACTCTTGGTTACATACTTATCCAAGCTCTTCCATCAATAAGTAATAAACAGTCTACAAATGTATCATACAAACCCCCTCATCACATGATATGTCAGACATAATAAATTTGAATTTTTAATATATTGTTTTAACATGCCTAAAATCGTAATTCTTAGCATAAAAAGATCATCACCTGATAGGGTTGTAATATCATATAGCGGTGATCGTAAACACACTAAAATAGTTGATGATGGCGTAAATTATGATAATTTATTATTAGAATGTACTGAAGCTAAAATAGTTTTTATTGAACCAACTGTCAAAATTGAGGATTACAAATTAGATGTAAAAAACTTATTAAGATTCAAAAGTGTGACAATTAAAAATTCAGTACTCAGTGCAAAGGATTTACAAATACTTATTGACAATTGTAAAAATCTGGAAATTACATGTGATGAAAAAGTACAGGGAGTAGATTATAAAGATGTTAGTTGTACTATGCGATACAATCCACTTGATTGCCCAGGATCAGTATTCAGAAATGTCATAATTGACAACAATCAGATTATTTACGAATTCTTATCGTCACTTAGAGACAAACAAACTGATATTGAAAAATTAACTTTATGTCCAACATTTAGTGATAACATTCATGTTGGTTTG
>Ga0255183_1000511_pt1 | contig 14867 bp, 12 predicted proteins | sample Atl_UVDOM_RepB_8_FD_183638 | JGI IMG/M metagenome (GOLD analysis project Ga0255183, IMG submission 183638) | Freshwater microbial communities from Altamaha River, Georgia, United States - Atl_UVDOM_RepB_8d | ecosystem: Environmental > Aquatic > Freshwater > River | place: USA: Georgia...
CAACATGCTGCAACACTACCAAAGCCCGTTTGATGCCACCGTTGTCCAAAAGCTCAAGGAGGCAGGTGCCGTTTGCATCGGCAAGCTCAATTGCGATGAGTTTGCGATGGGTTCGGCGAACCAGCACTCGTCTCACGGTGCTGCGCTTAACCCTTGGGACCTTAGCGCTGTTCCTGGTGGATCCTCCGGTGGTTCGGCCGCAGCCGTGGCTGCCCGGCTGGTGATGGCCGCCACAGGAACCGACACCGGGGGATCGGTGCGACAGCCTGCGGCACTGTGCGGCATCAGTGGCATCAAGCCCACATATGGAACCATCTCTCGCTGGGGCATGATTGCCTATGGCTCCAGCCTGGATCAGGCTGGTCCGATGGCACCCGGGGCGATTGACCTGGTGCCCCTGCTCGATGCCATGAGTGGGTTTGACCCAAAGGACTCGACCAGCGTCGAGACCTGCCTTGGCAAGCCCAACGCTCCCGGCCGGATTCAAGGTGAGTTCGACACTCACTCTCGACACCACGCCTCACAAGGCTCGACGCCGCTCAAGGGCCTGCGCATTGGCGTGCCAACAGAATATTTTGGCGAAGGCCTGTCTGACGGTGTGGCTAAAGCAGTGCAGGAGGCCATCGCCACCTTCGAGCGCCTGGGTGCCACGCGCGTGGACATCAGCCTGCCGCGCACCAAGCTTTCCATCCCGGCCTACTACGTCATCGCCCCTGCTGAAGCCTCAAGCAACCTGGCTCGATACGACGGTGTGCGTTATGGACACCGCACCGAGAGCTACACCGACCTGGCGGACATGACAGCCAAATCCAGGGCAGAGGCCTTTGGAACTGAAGTGCAGCGGCGCATCCTGGTCGGCACCTATGTGCTCTCCCATGGTTACTACGATGCCTACTACCTGCAGGCTCAACGCTTGCGTCGCATGATCGCGGACGATTTCCGCGCTGCGTTTGAATCACAGTGCGACCTGATCCTCGGGCCGGTCACACCCAACGTGGCACATGCCATTGGTGCCCAAGACCCCCATCCGACTGCCGAGTGGCTGGCTGACATTTATACGCTCAGCGTCAACCTCGCCGGACTGCCTGGCATGTCGATCCCATGTGGATTTGCAAGTGGGGCCACGGGGCGACCGCTGCCCGTTGGCCTGCAGATGATCGGCAATTACTTCGACGAGGGCCGCTTGCTGGCCGTCGCCCACCAGTTCCAACAAGTGACGGACTGGCACCAACAATTTGCGGAAATTCAATCATGAAGTGGGAAATGGTCATTGGGCTGGAGACGCATACCCAGCTCTCCACCGAGACAAAAATCTTTTCCGGCAGCTCAACCCGGTTTGGCGCCATGCCCAATACACAGGCCAACGAGGTTGACTTGGCCTTGCCTGGTACCTTGCCGGTCATGAACAGAGCCGCTGTGGAGCGAGCCATCCGTTTCGGGCTGGCTGTTGGCGCGACGATTTCCCCGCGCTCGATCTTTGCGCGCAAAAACTATTTCTATCCTGACCTTCCCAAAAATTACCAAATCAGCCAGTACGAGATTCCGGTTGTTCTGGGTGGCTCAATTTCCTTTTTCCTGGAGGGCAAAGAGCGCACAATCCATCTGACGCGTGCCCACCTCGAGGAGGATGCTGGCAAGTCGCTTCATGACGATTTTGTCGGTCCGCATGGTGAGGCATCCACCGGGATTGACCTGAACCGAGCCGGCACCCCTCTGCTGGAAATCGTCTCCGAGCCCGAGATGCGTTCGGCTGCCGAGGCAGTCGCCTACGCTCGCACACTGCATAGCCTGGTGGTGTGGCTTGGTATTTGCGATGGCAACATGCAGGAGGGTTCGTTTCGGGTGGATGCCAACGTCTCCGTCCGCCCTGTTGGGCAAAAAGAATTCGGCACTCGCTGCGAAATCAAAAACGTCAACTCGTTCCGATTCCTTGAGCGCGCGATCCTGTTCGAAGCCCGCCGTCAGATCGAACTGATCGAGGACGGTGGCACGGTCGTGCAGGAAACACGCCTCTACGACGCTGACAAGGATGAAACGCGCAGCATGCGCAGCAAGGAAGATGCGCACGACTACCGCTACTTCCCCGACCCTGACTTGCCGCCTCTCGTGATTGGGCAGGACTGGATCGATGCTGTCCGCCAAGCAATGCCTGAGCTTCCAGCGGCACTGCAGCGCCGTTTTGTGGCGGATTATGGATTGGCCGACGCGGATGCTGCGCTGTTGTCTTCCAGCCGTGAGATGGCAGGCTATTTTGAACAAGCCGCGCGTGCACTTCCGGCAGGCCAAGCCAAAATCGCTGCCAACTGGATCATGGGCGAGGTGTCTGCCGCACTGAATCGCGAGGAAAAACAGATTGCCGATTGCCCTGTGTCAGCGGTAAAGCTGGCCAGCCTGATTGGCCGCATTGCGGACGGCACGATTTCCAACAAGATTGCACGCGATGTCTTTGCAGCAATGTGGGCTGGTGAGCATGATGGCAATCCTGATGCGATTATTCAAGCCAAAGGCTTGACCCAGATCAGCGATACAGGTGCCATCGCCAGCATGATCGATGCAGTGTTGGCAGAGCACCCGGCAATCGTTGAGGAGTACCGTGCCGGCAAACAAAAGGCCTTCAACTCGCTGGTGGGTCACATCATGAAGGTAGCCAAGGGCAAAGCCAACCCTCAGCAAGTCAATGCCCTGCTCAAGGAAAAGCTGGATGGTCCAGCCTGACAGCACTTTCCTGCATAGCGGTTGCAACCCCCAGCAGCCAGGCCTTCCGGCCTGAAGGCCCGCCATCGGCTCTGGGTGACCAATGATGGAGGTGCCAGGAATGGGTTCAGTTCAACCCGTAACGGGCGCGATAGTCGAGTACGGCTTGACGATGCGCGCCAAACTGCGCATCGTCCTGCAGCAAGGCGAGAATGTCATCAAGATTGGCGATCGAAATCACTGGCAGGCCGTAATGTTTCTCCACCTCCTGGACAGCAGAGTGCGGTGACAGCTGGCCTTCGGCACCAGCGCGCTCCATGCGATCCATGGCAATCAGCACGGCAGCTGGCTCAGCCCCTGCAGCACGGATGATGTCGACTGACTCCCGCACAGACGTCCCTGCAGTGATCACGTCATCGATGATGACAACCTTGCCCTTGAGCGGTGCGCCGACCAGCGTGCCGCCTTCGCCATGGTCCTTGGCTTCCTTGCGGTTGAAGGCAAACGGGACATCGCGGCCTTGCATCTGTTCCATGCCAGACAAGGCAACGGCAGTTGCTGTGGCAAGCGGGATGCCCTTGTAGGCAGGCCCAAACAGCATGTCAAATGCAACTCCCGAGCCTATCAGCGCCTGTGCGTAAAATTGAGCCAGTTTTCCAACTGACCTGCCGTGGTTGAATAGCCCTGCATTGAAAAAATACGGGCTGGTGCGACCGGACTTGGTGACAAACTGGCCAAAACGCAGCACCCCTTCCTGGAGTGCAAACTGAACGAAGGCTCGGCGATCCAATGGCAGTGACATGATGGGGAAACACTCCTCGTGCAAGAGCACCCATTATCTCATCACCCCGATCCGATCACCGAATTCTCACCACCCACTTTCTCACCACCCACTTCTCAATAGCCCGATCATCATCCTGCCAGGAGCCTGCCTTGATCCGCATTACCTCTCTTAATCTGAACGGCATTCGTTCCGCCTTCACCAAAGGTCTAGAAGCCTGGCTTGCTACCTATCGTCCCGACATCGTCTGCATGCAGGAAACCAAGGCACACCTGCAAGACATCAAAGAGGCGCTGCAACACCCGCTGGATTACACCGGCCATTTCTGCTCCGCAGAAAAAAAGGGTTACAGCGGCGTAGGCATTTACCTCAAGGCACCAGCCGAGCGTGTGGTCACTGGCATGGAGTGCGAGGAGTTCGATGCAGAGGGACGGATCATTCGCGCAGACTTTGCCAAGCTGAGCGTGATCAGCGCATACCTTCCCTCCGGCTCCAGTAGCCCGGAACGACAGGAGGCCAAGTTTCGCTTTCTAGCGCACTTTGAACCGTGGCTACAAGAGCGTATGCAAGAACATCAAGCAACCGGCCGCGAATTTGTCATCTGTGGTGACTGGAACATCGCCCATCAGGAAATTGACCTCAAAAACTGGAAATCCAATCAGAAAAACTCAGGATTCCTTCCAGAAGAACGCGCATGGCTGACGCGTGTGATCGACGAGATCGGTTTTGTGGATGTCTTCCGACAACTCGACCCCCGCCCGGATCAATACACCTGGTGGAGCAACCGCGGCCAAGCTTGGGCCAAGAACGTAGGCTGGCGCATCGACTATCAAATCGCAACGCCTGGCATTGCCAAGCTTGCATCCTCGGCGAGCATCTACAAGGACACACGCTTTTCCGACCACGCCCCGTTGACAATTGACTACAAATTCAAGCTCTGACGCTTTTTTTTGATCTTTATCAACGAACGTTGAGCACCAAATTGTGACAGGGGGATTAATATGTATCCCCTTTTGTGTGCGAAATATTGTTTTTTTCTCACAATGATGTGCAAATTTGCACCGAAATGTCGCTTGTTACTTTTGTGATACGCCCAACCTTGGAGCAATAATGAAAAATCTGAACCTTGACACATTCCTTAGCCAAGTCGCATCACGCGACCCGCATCAGCCCGAGTACATGCAGGCAGTCAAGGAAGTCATGGGCAGCTTGTGGCCCTTTGTCAAAAAGAATCCTCAGTATGCTGAGCAGGCTTTGATGCAGCGTTTGGTCGAAGCGGAACGCATCATTCAGTTTCGCGTTGTGTGGACCGATGACAAGGGTCATGTCAACGTTAACCGCGCCTTTCGCATCCAGCACAGTTCTGCCATTGGACCTTACAAGGGAGGCATGCGCTTTCACCCATCGGTGAACCTCTCCATCCTCAAGTTCCTGGCCTTTGAACAGACGTTCAAAAATGCACTCACCACGCTCCCGATGGGCGGTGGAAAGGGTGGCTCCGACTTCGACCCCAAGGGCAAGTCCGACGCTGAGGTCATGCGCTTCTGCCAGGCATTGATGATCGAGCTCTATCGTCACTTGGGACCAGACACGGACGTACCGGCTGGCGATATGGGCGTGGGCGCCCGCGAGGTTGGTTTCATGGCCGGCATGATGAAAAAGCTGTCCAACTCAAACGGCAGCGTGTTCACCGGTAAGGGCTTGAGCTTTGGTGGCAGCCTGATCCGCCCCGAGGCAACCGGCTATGGCACCGTCTATTTCGCGCAAGAAATGCTCCAGCGTGTTGGCAAGTCGTTTGACGGCATGCGTGTCTCTGTCTCTGGCTCAGGCAATGTTGCCCAGTATGCAGTTGAGAAAGCAATGCAATACGGTGCCAAGGTAGTGACGGTGTCCGACTCGACTGGTGTCGTGGTGGACGAGGCTGGCTTTAACGAAGAAAAGCTCCAGGGCTTGCTGCACTTGAAAAACGTCCAGCGCGGCAGTCTCAAGGAGTTTGCCAAGCAGTTCAAGCTGAAGTTCGAGGCTGGCAAGCGCCCCTGGCATGTGCCTGTTGACATCGCACTGCCATGCGCCACACAGAACGAGCTCGAAATGGTTGACGCCAAGACGCTGATGAAGAATGGCGTGAAGTGTGTTGCCGAAGGAGCCAACATGCCCACGACTCTCGATGCTGCCCACGCTTTCATCAAGGGTGGTGTCATGTATGCCCCCGGCAAGGCCAGCAACGCCGGTGGCGTGGCTGTGTCCGGTCTCGAAATGAGCCAGAACGCCATCCGGTTGTCCTGGGACCGTGAAGAAGTGGATCGTCGCCTGCACAACATCATGCGCGACATTCATGAAAACTGCGTCCGTTACGGCAAGGGACCTGGCAAGCAGGTCAACTATCTTGATGGCGCCAACATAGCCGGATTCGTCAAGGTCGCCGATGCCATGCTGGCACAAGGTCTTTACTAAACCGCCTGTACGCCATGCGATGAGGATCCTCGCATGGCTTGCGCGCCCTCACAGGCCGAGTCCGCCTTCTGGCTGTCTCGGCCTGTTTCCTCTAGTCTGTTGCGTTAATATTGGACTTTTGAAGGTGTGACAAGACACTGTCAGACTCAGTGTCACGCTGTCATCCACCGCTTAACTTTGATTTGGAGTACACATGGCACAACATCAACACGCCACATCGGGCCCCGTTCTTTTCATCACTGACCTCAGCGCCCGCTGCGACCGTGCCATGGATCGCGCCTCTCAGATCGCCAAAAGCCTCAATACCAAGCTGATCGCCCTGCATGTGACGCAGACCTCCCTGCTGGAAAAAATCGCCACACCTGCTTGGCGCAAGCATGCTGATGACCATCGCACTGCCGCTGAATACCAGCTCAAGTCTGACCTGGCCCATGTGGACGTCCCCGTTGAAATCATCATCGAACACGGTGACCCTGTCGAACGGATTTTGTCGACAGCCAAGCACCACCATTGCTCCATGATTGTCTCTGGCACTGCCAGTGACGAAACGCTTGGTCGTGTGGTGTTCGGCAACACGGTTGAGAAGCTTGCCCGCCAATGCGAGTTGCCCTTGTTGATCGTGCGCAAGCGCGTGTTTCACGCTTACAAGCATGCCGTGGTTGCCACTGATTTTTCCTCGGGATCACGCCATGCGCTTGAGGCAGCGGTGCATCTTCTGCCGCAAGCCTCCCTTACCTTATTTCACGCCTTTGAGCGCGAAGCCTCAAGCCAGTGGCAGCAGAACACTGCCGAGATTCAACATGCTGACACGAACCGTGCAGCGCAGTTTCTTCAGGACACCCCGGCGCTCAAGGGGCATGCCCAGCCCAAGATCGTGACGCTCGAGGGTGCGCCTCACATCGAGCTTGGCAAGTATGTCGATGAGCACAACATCGAGATTGCAGTCCTGGGCACTCACGGTCTGACGGGAATTTTGCGCACAGCCATCGGCAGTGTCGCAGAAAAGTTGCTGGCAACCTTGCCATGCGATGTCATGATCGTTCGCCAGGCTCACAGCGAAGACTGATCCGCAGCACACACTACCTGCTAGGTCGTTGCGTCGATACGATCGATATCGGCGCGGCGCCACCAGAGCAACAACAAGCCTGGCACCGCGATGGCGACCGTCAGGATAAAAAAGGTAGGCCAACCAAAAGACTCAACCAGCGGCGGTGTCAAGGGCCCCGCCAGGTAGGTCCTGCCCACAGCGGACAGGGCTGACAGCAAGGCAAACTGCGTTGCAGAAAACTGTTGATTGCACAGCCCCATCAGCAACGCCACAAAAGCTGCCGTTCCCATGCCGCCACACAGGTTCTCCAAACCGACGCCAAGTGCCATCAGCCAGACGCTGTGAGGGCCCACAGCAATCAGCCAGAACCCCAGGTTGGATATCCCCTGCAGGACACCAAACAACATCAGAGAACGGAACAGCCCAAGCCTCGCCATCAGCGTACCGCCAGCAAGTGCGCCCACAATGGTGGCAGCCAGGCCAAGCACCTTGTTGACCGTTCCGACCTCGGTTGGACTGAACCCTGCGCCTCGGATCAAGAACGTCGTGGACAAAGCCCCTGCAAAGGCATCCCCGAGCTTGTAGAGCACGATCAGCAACAACACCGTCATCGCACCCTGCCTGGAAAAAAATTCCTTGAACGGATAGGTGATGGCATGGACCAGCGTGTCTGGCGCTCGCACAGGATCATCCGGCTCTGGCGCCCACCAGGTCGCCAGGGAGGCCAGCAACATCAGGGCGCCCATCAGCATGTAGGTCTGTCCCCACCCCAGCCACTGATCCGCCAAAATCAGGGCGAGTCCACCTGAGACCAACATGGCCAGTCGATAGCCAAGCACAGAGAGCGCTGCACCTGCACCCCGCTCCTCTTTGTGCAATACGTCGGTGCGATAGGCATCAAATGCGATGTCCTGCGTTGCAGATAAAAACGCCAGCATCACCGCCAGCATCGCGATGGGCATCAGGCTCTCACCAGGAGACATCGTGCCCATCACCATCATGCCCAGCGCCAGCAAAATCTGTGTCAACAGCATCCAGCCCCTGCGGCGTCCGAGCAAAGGCGGCACATACCGATCGATCATGGGAGCCCACAGAAATTTGAGCGTATACGCTGTCCCAACCAGCGTGAGAAAACCAATCTCCTGCAACGACACTTTTTCCACGGTCGCCCAAGCCTGCAGGGTCCCACCTGTTAGCGCCAGTGGCAAGCCACTCGCAAACCCCAGCACCAACAATGGTGCCACCCGTCTTCGGGTATAGAGCTGACTGGCTGCGATGGGTGCCTCGTCACTCATGAGGGATGGCCGGAATGAGCGGATTGGCCTGAATGGCCAGCAGTAAATCGATATAGCGCGAGGGTGCTGCGCCAGCCTGCGAGAAAACGCACCTCTTGCAATCCATTGAATGTGGTGCGCTCGAGGATGCGAAAACCCAGCTTGCCCGCCAGTGCTTCAAAGTCCTTGAGCGTGCATAGATGAATGTTTGGCGTGTTGTACCATTCATAAGGCATTTGGCCTGTCACTGGCATCTTGCCCTTCAAAATGGACCAGCCGTGAGGCCAGTATCCAAAGTTGGGAAACGACACAATCCCCTGTCGCGCCACCCGCACCATCTCCTTGAGAATGTGCTCGGTATGATGCATGGACTGTAGCGTTTGGGACAACACCACGGTATCAAACTGCTGGTCGTCAAACAGTGCCAAGCCGTCTTCGAGGTTTTGCTGAATCACATGCACGCCTTTGCGTACACAGGCGAGTACGCGCTCATCACTGATCTCGACCCCGACTCCTTGCACAGACTTGGTCTGCTGCAGGTGTAACAACAGGGATCCATCGCCACAACCCAGGTCAAGCACGCGGCTGCCAGGCTGCACCCAATGCGCAATGCGCGCGAGATCACTGCGCAAGCTCGTCTGCGCGCTTGGTGCCACATGCGCGGGCAGCAGGCCGAGTGAGGAATGTTCAGCCATGCTTTGCTCCTGACGCCCCTTCGGTGCCTGATACCGCTGTCTTTGGTACTCCGATCTGCCCAGCAATGCGCTGAAAGTAAGACCTCATCAGTGCATGGTAGCGCGCATCGTCCAGCAAGAAGGCATCGTGCCCATGCGGCGCATCGATCTCTGCATAGGTGACCGGGCGCTTGTTTTGCAACAATGCCTTGACGATTTCACGCGACCTCGCAGGTGGGAATCGCCAATCCGTTGTAAAGGACACCAAAATGAAATCAGCTGTTGCCGGTTGAAGTGCACGCGCCAGGTCGCCGCCTGTTTGACGGGCAGGGTCAAAATAATCAAGCGCTCGGGTAATCAGCAAATAAGTGTTGGCGTCAAAATAGCGTGAAAACTTCTCACCCTGATAGCGCAGGTACGACTCGACCTCAAACTCCACGCCATAGCCGTAGCGATAAGCACCATCTGCAGCAGGCTCACGCCGGCTGCGTCCGAATTTTTCTGCCATGTCATCGTCAGACAGGTAGGTGATGTGGCCAATCATGCGGGCAACAGACAGTCCATGCCTTGGCACGACCTGATGCGCGTAATAGTCGCCACCATGAAACTCCGGGTCCGTGATGATGGCACGTCGTGCCACCTCATTGAACCCGATGTTTTGTGCGGAGAGCTTGGGAGTGCTGGCAATCACCACGCAGTGGGCGACACGATCCGGGCACGTGATGGCCCAGCTCATCGCCTGCATGCCACCCAGCGATCCCCCCATCACCGCAGCAAATCGGTGGATGCCCAGGCGATCCGCCACGCGAGCCTGCGCCCTCACCCAATCCTCGACTGTCAGCACAGGAAATGCCGCTCCCCAGGGCTTGCCTGTGCGAGGATCGATGGAAGCTGGACCTGTGGAGCCGAAGCACGATCCCAGATTGTTGATACCGATGACAAAAAACGTATTGGTATCTACCGGCTTGCCTGGTCCAACCATGTTGTCCCACCAACCGATGTCCTCGGGATTGGTCGCAGAAATGCCAGCCACATGATGCGAGGCGTTTAGCGCATGGCAAATCAGGACGGCATTGCTGGCATCGGCGTTGAGCGTGCCATAGGTCTCGACAGCCAAGTCATAGGCGTCGATGGTCAGACCGCTTTCCAGCAGCAGGGGCTCATCAAAATGCAAGAACTGAGTGTGAACGACACCGACCGAACCTGCCTGTGTGGCAGTATCTGGCTTGCAATCAGTGTCATCCGGCAATGACGACGGGTTGGTCATACGGACCTCTTTAGCGGGATTTATGAGGCGCCCGCAAGCGGATCAGGCAAATCGGCGCCGACAATGTGCATAAGTTTATCACCGCGCCATGCCGCCCCACCGTCAGCCTCACTTCGGCCACAACTCGATCGGCTCACCGGTGCACAAGACGCTTTTCAACCGCCTTTACCAACCTCACCTTACCAACCTCCCCCCGAGGCCAACCAGAACATCAGGGGCGCAGCCGCGACAAACAACACTGTCGAGATGAGCACCGCACCCGCCGAATCATTGCCTCGGTCCGAATAGCGTGCGGCAAACATGTAGCTCGCCACTGCACAAGGCATGGACAGCTGCAACGAAATCACCCCTGCCAGCAGCGGCTCCAGGCCCGACAGGTGGAAAACGAGTGCACCGGCAATCCACCCAGCGACGAACCGGACGGCCGTGATTGCCGCCCCCGTCTTAAGGCCGGAGCGGGGAATCTGAAACAAGGAATAGCCCAGGCTAAGCAGCATCAAGGGCACGGTGATTGATCCCACCAGTTGCACCGAGGCGAGCGCCCACATGGGCAGCGACAGATCAAGGGTTCGGACCAGAACGGCTAACACGCTGGCCAGCAACACCGGGTTTTGCCATGCCTTTCCAGCACTTGTTCCCGTCAGGATCTTGACACCTACCGTATGCGTGAGAAAAGTTGACACTGCAAAAAAAGCCACGGCAACTGGCAAGCCTGCATCGCCAAATGCGATCTGCGAGACCGGGATCCCAAGGTTGCCCGCGTTCGGAATCCACGCTGTCTGAAAAAAACTGCGGACTGGCAGCCTGGCGATGCGCAAGCCAACCCAGCAAAGCAAACCCACCAGCACCAGGCCCGCAAAAGACGCGATGAAGATCTCGATGATCATCTGGCTCTCTAGCTTGGCCGTCACGAGGGTGTGAAATACCAGCGCTGGGGTGGCGACCGATGTGACCAGCATGGTGACAAAGGCACCTGCAAAAGGTAGCTCACGTCTAGCCCAGACAAAACCGACACCTGCACAGGCCAATAACGGTGCCAGCTTGGCAAACGTGGACAAATACAGCCCCAGCAATCCACTCATGAGAGCCCCTTTGCCGTGATACAGGGATTTTGCGAATTATCAGATGTCATGAAACCGTTCAAACTATTCGGGTTTTGATCACACAGGTTAAAAAAAACAATGTCGAATACCACTCTGTCCGGTCGCGAACTGCAATGCCTGAACTGGGTAGCAACCGGCAAAACAAGCTGGGAGACCGCTGCCATTCTAGGCTTGAGCGAACGAACAGTGAACTTTCACATCAAAAATGCTTGTCGCAAGCTGAATGTCTACAGCAGGCAAGCCGGAGTCACCCAAGCCTTGCGACTGGGCCTGCTGCAAAGCCCAAGTGGCAACACTACAGCAAACGCAATGAACGCATGAACTCGTTGGCATGCTCCTGTGAGAGCACGCTGGACGGTCCTGTTGCCACCACCTGAATGACCATGCCGCGATGCACCAACACACGAGCCAACATTCGTGAGGGACGCCCTGCGACCACCGCCTCCAGCTCAAACACCTTGGAATCGTATGCGGCATCCGGTGCACGCTTGCCGGTCCTGGCTGCAAGTGAGTTCACCAGGTCACGCACCACCTGAGTGGACTCAGCCTCAAGCATGTCATCCGGCACTTTCATGTACCCCACCGCAAACACCGCATCGTTCACGCTTGCGGATGTCAGGTGAAATGGCAACTTGTTGCCACCTAGGCTGACGGCTCGCTGATCGGTCTGCACACGCGCTGGAAAAGCTAGCTTGGCACGCCCATCAGCCACCTCGACTTCTCGCCAGTTATATTCAGGGGTACAGCCCACGAGAAATACGAGCAGGCAAATCCACCATCGCCAGTCTGTCATTTTCATGCTGTCATGCCCTGTCTCGTAAAATCAGAGAGGTTATCGCAAAAATGCGCACGAAGGATTCACATTGAATACGCTGTTGTCTTCCCGTCTCGCCCTTCTCAAATCGCATCCAGGCGTGCTGGACGCCATCCAAAGAGGGATCGAAAAGGAAGGTTTGCGCGTTGACGCGCAAGGATTCTTGTCCACCGCATCCCATCCGACTGCACTGGGATCTGCCTTGACTCATCCTCGTATCACGACAGACTACTCGGAGGCGCTGCTTGAGCTCATCACCGGCACTCACAATCGTGTCGATACGCTGATAGATGAAATCGACCTGATTCACCGGATCACCGTGGCAGGGCTGGGCCAGGAACTGATTTGGAATCACTCCATGCCCTCGCACCTACCGCCTGAAAAAGACATACCAATTGCGTGGTACGGCACTTCCAACACTGCCACGCTCAAAAACGTCTATCGCAAGGGCCTGGCAGAGCGTTACGGCAAAACCATGCAATGCATCGCTGGCCTGCATTACAACTTTTCATTCGATGAGGCGTTATGGACCCTGCTGGACATGCCGGGCAAGACCGAGCAGGACAAGCGATCAGCCGGGTATATCTCACTTATCCGCAACTTTAGCCGCTACAGTTGGCTGCTGATGTACTTGTTTGGAGCGTCTCCTGCCGTGTCACGCGATTTTTTGCGTGGCAGGGATGCGGGCCTGGCGCGCCTGGATGACGACACGTTTTACCTCCCTCACGCCACCAGCCTGAGAATGAGCGACCTGGGTTATCAAAACAAGGCCCAGTCGAGCCTCAAGCCCTGTTACAACGACCTGTCGACCTTTCTCTCCAGGCTGTATGAGGCCGTTACGACACCCTGGCCCGACTACGAAAAAATCGGCACGCATCGCGACGGCAAGTGGATCCAGCTCAACACCAACATCCTGCAGATTGAAAACGAGTATTACTCCAGCATTCGCCCCAAGCGCACCACCGGCCCCTGCGAGCGCCCCATCACCGCATTAGCCGAACGCGGGATTCAGTACATCGAGGTGCGCTGCCTGGACATCGACCCCTTTAGCCGGGTCGGCATTACCGCAGAGTCCGCGCGCTTTGTGGATGCCTTTTTGCTGTTTTGTGCCCTGAACGACAGCCCATATTTCCCGGGAAATGGCTTTTGTGCCGAGAGTGCCGAAAACTTTTCCACCGTCGTCAAGCACGGAAGAAAACCCGGCCTGATGCTCAAGCGCAACGGACAGGAGATCAGCATGCAATCCTACGCACAAGATTTGATGGAGGGCATCAACGCCTGTGCGAGTCTGCTAGACGCTGCGCTTGGCGACAGCCAATACCTTCGATCGATTGATGCGCAACTGGAAAAACTCAATAATCCTGAGCTCACTCCCTCTGCCAAGCTGCTCAATATGCTGAAGTCGCAAGACCGCTCTTTCCACTCGCTCGCACTGCAGCAAAGCCGGGATCACGACCATTCTCTGCGTCAAAGCGGTTTAAGCAATGAAGAATTGATAGTTGCTCACCAGGATGCTTCGCGATCCATCCGGGAGCAGATCGACATCGAGCTAAGCGACAAGATCAGCTTTGATGAATATGTGAGGCAGTTTCATGCTGCGCTCAAGCGTCCGACGGTGGACTGAGAGGGCGGTGGCGCGCCCGACAGGAATCGAACCTGTATCGAGAGCTTCGGAAACTCTAATTCTATCCATTGAACTACGGGCGCCAGGGGTCGGATTATAGCTGGTTGCCAAGGTTCTCCCCCAAACGGAGCCTATTGAGGCTGATCCCGCTATAATCGTTCGGTTTTAGAAAAACTAAACCAACCATTTCAATCATGATGCTGGCCAGTCTGGGGTTGTTCCCGCGGATGGCCAGTGTCAGTCATGCGAGATTGGGTCATGAGCACAAAGCAGGAACATCAGGAACACGGCAGCGAGGAACACGGCGCTCTCATCAAGACACCCAAGCAGCTCATCGTTACGGTGGTGCTGTCATTCGTGGTGCCGATTCTCATCATCATATTGCTCGTCAAGCTTGTCGCATCGGGCAACCAGATCGGCGCTGGTTCAGACGCATTGGGACCCGAAGCGACTGCCAAGAGGCTTCAGCCCATCGCCAAGCTCGAACTCGTGGATGCCAGTGGTCCCAAGGTATTCAAAACCGGAGAGCAAGTTTACAAGGCTGTTTGTGCGGCCTGTCATACCTCCGGCGCAGCTGGTGCTCACAAGTTTGGTGACGCCACGGCATGGGCTCCCAGCATCAAGTCCGGTTTGGATGCCATGGTGGCGAGCGTGATCAAGGGCAAGGGCGCCATGCCAGCAAAGGGTGGCAACCCTATGCTGGATGACTTTGAGATTGCCAGGGCAGTGGTCTACATGGCGAACAACGCCGGTGGCAAGTTCCCCGAGCCAGCTGAGCCTGCCGCTGCAGCACCTGCAGCCTCTGCTGCACCTGCTGCCCCCGCTGCTGCTGCCCCAGCTCCAGCACCGACACAGACTGTTGCCGCTGCGCCTACCGCTGCACCGGCTTCAGCGCCTGCCACCACTGGTGTGGGCGAAAAGCTTTACAAACAAGCTTGCTTCGCCTGCCACGCAGCAGGGATTGCGGGTGCTCCTAAATTTGGCGACAAAGTTGCATGGGCCAAATACACAGACACGGGCATCGACACCATGGTGGCAAACGCCATCAAGGGCAAGGGTGCCATGCCTCCGAAGGGTGGAGCGATGTCAGCCAGTGATGCCGATATCCGAGCCTCCGAAGGCATGGCACCCTTG
>Ga0255183_1000512_pt1 | contig 14860 bp, 13 predicted proteins | sample Atl_UVDOM_RepB_8_FD_183638 | JGI IMG/M metagenome (GOLD analysis project Ga0255183, IMG submission 183638) | Freshwater microbial communities from Altamaha River, Georgia, United States - Atl_UVDOM_RepB_8d | ecosystem: Environmental > Aquatic > Freshwater > River | place: USA: Georgia...
AAGAAATTCCTAAGTGGTAGAGAACAACGGCAGTTACCGCAATTGCACGTAAGCCATCAATTGATGAAATATGGCGAACGCCAATCTTTCCCGTAATATGTTTTGTGCTCATAAAACTATCCCAAAAATTGAAGTATTTAACTTCAATTTAATATTACTTCTTTTTCTTTTTACTATTTTTATTATTTGCAGCTTTTTGTTTTCTTGCCGCAGCAGCTGCAGCTTTCTTACCTGCTCCTGCGACATAAGTTCTACTCACCGGTTTATTTTCACCATCTAAATTTGCATTAATATCCATTTGCAGTTGAGATAGTCGGTCAAAGGCATGCTTTAGTTTCTGCCGAGATTCTTGAATAGCATGTTCAGCAGCGTTTAAAGAAGCATTTTGAGTTCTATGTAATCTCTCAGCCTCAGAGATTGCAGAGGATAACCAGGATCGGTAATCAACAATATTTCTGGCAGCACTTTCTACTAATCTTTGTGCATCTCTTTTTGCACCAGAAGTAATTTGTGATGCATCCCTAGCAGCTTTATTTAAAGTCTCTTCTGCTTGTCCTTCAGCATTTAAAATTAAATCCGCAGCATCAGTTTCAGCGGCTGAAATGTACTTACGACCACGAGATTCAGCAGATGAAAGAATACTTTTTGCTTTTGCTTCGGCACTTTCAATTTTTTCTTTGGCATTTCTATTTGTCTCATTGACCAAGCGACTAACAGCGGCATTGGCTTTAGCCTCGCGCTGTTGAGCAGACTTGATCATGCTCATAGCAGTTTCAGTAGCTAATATTTCAAACTCTTCACGACTTAAGCCAGTGATATCTTTACGGGAGCGTAAGTCATTTAATTGACTTTCAAGTTCACGAATTCGTTCTAAAGCGTTTTGTGAAGGTGCCGGCTTATTCGCATCCTCGCCCTTAAACCCAACCCATGATAAAAAATTTTTCTCTGCCATGTATCTAGCCTTCCCTACAAAGATATGAAAAACAACTGGTGCGGGAGGTGGGACTTGAACCCACACGCCGAAGCACAGGTTCCTAAGACCTGCGTGTCTGCCATTTCACCACTCCCGCATTTTTTAAGTAAGTGAGGAAGAAAGATTACGGCTTAAATGGCGGCATCACCAAAACTCAGCGACCTTTAGCAAGCTTGAACGGGTAACCTTGCTCAAATGAGTGCAGAATCGGTGCAAAGCAGGGTTGCAGAGGCAATTCTAAAAGCGCTGAAAATAGCCGTTGATTCCAAAGCCATTATCTGCGCAATACCTGACAAATTAACTTTAGAACGTCCAAAAAACCGCGACCACGGCGATTATGCAACTTCAATCGCTCTTGCCTTAGCAAAACAGGCAAATTCGCAACCAAGGGTGATTGCACAGGTGATTATTGATTGTTTAACAGATAATGATCTATTACTTCCTGCCGGAATTACCAAGGTAGAAATCGCAGGCCCTGGATTTATAAACATCACACTAGATAGTGCAAGCCAGGCTGCAAGTATTTTAAAAATTATTTCACTTGGAAGTAAGTACGGTACTGGTAATTTATTAGCTGGAAAGAAGATTAATTTAGAGTTTGTTAGTGCAAACCCCACTGGGCCACTGCACTTAGGACACACTAGGTGGGCTGCCGTAGGAGATTCACTAGGTAGGGTTTTGTCAGCTGCCGGCGCTGATGTAACTCGCGAATTTTATGTAAATGATCGCGGAAATCAGATGGATTTATTTGGTGCCTCCATTCGGGCAGCTGCCTTAAATCAACCACGGCCCGAAGATGGCTACCACGGGGCGTATATTGAAGATTTAGCAAAAGAAATTGTAAAAGCTAACCCTACTTTTACCTCACTACCTGAATCGGAATCAATTTCAGCATTTAGAGATGCTGGCTATAAATTGCAATTGGATGAACAGAATCGGGTATTAAATAATTTTGGTACCCACTTTGATATCTGGTTCTCTGAAAAATCTTTGTATGAAAATAATTTCTTTGACCATTCTATGCAAAAACTTAAGTCACAGGGTCATGTCTACCAACAAGATGGTGCGACCTGGCTTCGAACTACCGATTTTGGAGATGACAAAGATCGAGTAATGATTAAATCCGATGGTTCATTTGCTTACTTTGCTTCTGACTCTGCCTACTATGTGAGTAAAAAAGAGCGGGGATTTAATCTTTGTATTTATATGCTGGGTGCTGATCACCACGGATATGTTGGAAGAATTAAAGCGCTCGCTGCTTGTGCAGGTGATGATCCAGAAAAAGATGTTGAAGTTTTAATTGGCCAAATGGTAAAAATTATCGAAGCTGGTGAAGAAATAAAACTTTCTAAGCGTGCGGGAACCATAATAACTTTAGAAGAGCTGGTGGAGAAGGTTGGCAAAGATGCCGCTAGATATACATTAATCAGATATCCAACTGATACCCCAATGGTTATGGATGTGGATTTACTTCGCAAAAATACAAATGATAATCCGGTTTACTATGTTCAATATGCTCATGCTCGCATCTGTGCTGTCTTACGAAATGCAAAAGACTTGGGGATCAAATTTGGCGCTAATGATTTTAAGCCAGAGCTCTTAGTGCATGAGCGTGAGCGAGAGTTAATTGGATTATTGGCAGAGTTTCCTAGAGTGGTTGCTTCAGCAGCTGAGATGCGAGAACCACATAGAGTTGCAAGATATATAGAGGAATTAGCTGGTCAGTACCATCGCTTTTACAATGACTGCCGTGTGCTACCGCTTGGGGATGAAAAACCAACGGAATTAAATTCAAGTAGGGCCACTTTATGTCAAGCTACAGCACAAGTGATAAGTAATGGATTAGATTTAATGGGTGTTAGTGCTCCGGAGAAAATGTAATGGCTGCCAGTAATTACCCAACTGAATTGTTTTCTAGCAATTTACAATTTGAAAACGAAAATAAATTTGGTGGAAAGCTTTCAATAGCTGGCTGCACAGCGGAAAAGCTAGTAGCAGAGTTTGGGTCTCCTCTATTTGTAATCGATCAAGATGATTTTTATTTACGAACTAAGGCCTGGAAATCTGCGCTAGAGGCTGAATTTGCTGATAATAATCTTTACTACGCCGCCAAATCATTTATAAGTGTTGAAATTGCAAAGTGGCTCAAGGATCTAAATGTCAGTCTTGATGTCTGTAGTGGTGGTGAACTTTTAGTTGCTCTAGCTGCAAAATTTCCAGCACCAAATATTGAGTTTCATGGAAATAACAAGTCGGAGAGTGAAATTCAGTTAGCAATAGAGTCAAACGTCGGCGTAATTGTTCTTGATTCGTTAGATGAGATTAATCGAGTTTCTAGTATTGCAAAAAGTTTAAATAAAATTCAAAAAGTTTATTTGAGGCTAACTCCAGGAGTTGAGGTACATACACATGAGTTTATATCTACGGCTCATGAGGATGTGAAATTTGGCTTCTCAATAGCTTCAGGAGGTGCAGCTGATGCAATTGATAAGTGTATGAGCATTGGCAATTTAGAACTTGCTGGTATTCACTGTCATATTGGTTCACAGATTTTTGAGGTAGAAGGTTTTATTACTGCTGCAAAGCGCCTACTTGAAGTACTCGCTTTATTTAAAAGTAAGTATGGGAGAGAGTTGGCTGAATTAAATATTGGTGGTGGTTATGGCATTGCTTACACGCTTGATGAGAAAGCGATTTCGCCAGAAGCAGTAATTCCAGTTGTTGCTAAGATAATTAAATCTGAATGTCAGCGATTGAATATTTCAATTCCTAAAATTGCAATTGAACCAGGAAGAGCGATAGTGGGTCCAACTACAACGACAATATATAAGGTTGGAACTACTAAGGATGTTACGTTAGCGGATGGATCAATTAGAAGATACATTTCAGTCGATGGTGGGATGAGTGACAATATTCGTCCAGCACTATATGGCGCGACCTACTCAGCATTTATAGCAAATAGAAGTTCAAATGAAATTGCAGTTAAATCAAGAGTTGTAGGTAAGCATTGTGAATCCGGTGATGTTTTGATTTCAGATATTGATTTACCAAAAGATCTCAAAGTTGGTGACTTATTGGCAATACCTGCGACTGGCGCTTACGGCAGAAGTATGGCTAGTAATTACAACCACATTCCAAGGCCAGCAGTAGTTGCAGTCCAAAATGGCAGCGCTAGATTGATATTGCGACGGGAAAATGAGCAAGATCTGCTCAATTTAGATGTAGTGCAAGCGCCACGGCAACTGTCATAAGTTTGAGATACTTAACTCTATGAAGACTCTAAAAATTGGAATGCTTGGCTGTGGCGTGGTTGGGCTGCAAATTGCTCGGTTACTTATTGGCAATAAAGCGGATCTATCCTCTAGAGCTGGTGCAAATTTAGAGCTAGTAAAGATCTCAGTCAGAGATGTTAAAACTAAGCGAGAGGGAATTGCTAGTAATTTATTAACATCTGACTCTAATTCTGTTGTTTCTGACCCAGAGATTGACTTAATAATTGAAGTAATTGGTGGTATCGATCCTGCAAAAGATTTGATTTTGACTGCAATAAAAAATGGAAAGTCAGTTGTTACCGCAAATAAGGCACTATTAGCAAAACACGGTGCCCAGTTGTATGCGGCAGCTGATCAAGCAAATGTTGATTTATATTATGAGGCAGCAGTCGCAGGTGCTATTCCAATCCTACGGCCATTAAGAGAATCATTAGTTGGAGATCACGTTCAAAGGGTTATGGGAATTGTAAATGGTACAACTAATTACATTCTTACCAAGATGGATGAAAATGGCACAGCATTTTCTGAAGCATTAAAGCAAGCGCAGGATTTGGGATTTGCTGAATCTGATCCAACTGCCGATGTCGAAGGAATTGATGCTGCAGCAAAAGCTGCAATCTTAGCTAGCCTAGCTTTTCATTCAAGAGTTACTGATTCTGATGTATATCGAGAGGGTATCTCAAAAATTACTGCAACAGATGTGAAGGTTGCAAAGGCAATCGATATGGTAATTAAATTATTGGCAATTGCGGAATTAACAGCAGATGGCAGTATCTCAGTCCGTGTTCATCCGGCTTTAATATCTCGTGAGCATCCATTAGCCTCAGTGCGAGATTCTTTTAACGCTGTCTTTGTTGAAGCTGAAGCTGCCGGACAGATGATGTTTTATGGTCGAGGAGCTGGTGGAGAACCAACCGCTAGTGCAATTCTTGGTGATTTAGTTGCAGTTGCCAGGCATAAAGTTTCAGGTGGACTAGGACCTAAAGAGAGTGATTACGCCGATCTTAAGATTGCCCAGATTGGTCAGACTAAAACAAAGTATTTAATAAGATTAAATGTTGCTGATAAGCCCGGTGTATTAGAGTCAGTTGCCCACGTTTTTGCATCCCACCAAGTTTCAATTCAAACTGTTCGCCAAACAGGAGCTGGGGATAAGGCAGAATTGATTGTTATGACTCATAGTTCAACTGAATCTGCACTTAGTGCAACTGTCACAGATCTAGGCAAATTACCTGCAGTAACTGATGTTGCAAGCGTTTTGAGGGTTGAGGGTTTCAACTAATGAAGCTAGGTAATTTATTTGGTAAAAAATCCGGTGCTCACCAATGGCGCGGTGTAATTAATGAGTATAGAAGTTGGCTACCAGTAACCGATCTAACTCCGGTAGTAACTTTGTGTGAGGGTGGCACACCACTTGTGCATGCAGAGTATTTTTCTAAGTTGTTAGGTAATGAGGTCTGGTTAAAGGTAGAAGGTGCGAACCCAACTGGCTCGTTTAAAGATCGTGGTATGACAATGGCAATCTCAAAAGCGGCAGAGGATGGGGCTAAGGCAGTAATTTGCGCATCAACCGGCAATACAAGTGCATCAGCTGCAGCTTATGCAACTAAAGCAGGTATGAAGCCAGTGGTATTGGTACCTCAAGGAAAAATTGCAATGGGAAAATTGGCACAAGCGATCGCTCATGGTGCGGTGCTCTTGCAAGTTAAAGGTAATTTTGATGATTGTTTAACCTTAGCCAAAGAGTTGTCAGAAAATTATCCAGTCTCTCTAGTTAATTCGGTAAATCCATTTAGGATTGAAGGCCAAAAAACTGCAGCTTTTGAGGTAGTGGATATGTTAAAAACTGCTCCAGATATTCATGTTATGCCAGTTGGTAATGCTGGAAATATAACTGCTTATTGGAAGGGTTATCAGGAGTATAAGAAAGCTGGCTTAGCTAGCAATTTACCAATGATGTGGGGCTTTCAGGCAGCAGGAGCTGCTCCAATAGTTAAAAATAAAATTGTTAAAAATCCAGAGACAATTGCAACTGCAATTAGAATTGGTAATCCTGCTTCGTGGGATCAAGCAGTTGCAGCACAGGTAGGATCAAAAGGATTAATTGATTCAGTAACTGACAAAGAGATTTTAAATGCTTATCGATTAGTAGCTGCAAAAGAGGGTGTATTCATTGAACCATCAAGTGCGGCAGGTTTAGCTGGTTTAATTAAGAAAAAAGAGCAGAGAAAACTACCCAAAGGGCAGGTTATTGTGGTTACGGTTACCGGCAATGGATTAAAAGATGTTCAATGGGTTTTAAACTCTGCTGGAAAACCAATTGTTATCTCGGTAGATGTGAAAAAAGCTGCAAAAGTGATTGGTCTAAAGTAGTGGCAGCTCGCAAAGTAAATAGTGGCTTAACCTTTAAAGCAACTATGGCACAAATTAGCGTGCCAGCTAGTAGTGCCAATATTGGTCCTGGTTTTGACTCTTTCGGGCTGGCGTTGGAATTACGAGATCGATATGCAGCTCAAATCTTAGATGAACCAAATTTTGATGTTGATGTAAGTGGTGAGGGCGCAGATGAAGTTAAGAGAGATTCAAAAAATTTAGTTATTAAATCCATGCTTAGAGGATTTGAACACATGGGTGCTAAACCCACAGGTATTGCACTGCGAGCATTAAATGTAATTCCACATGGTAGAGGTCTTGGTTCATCAGCTAGTGCAATAGTTGGTGGTTTAACATTAGCTCGATCATTGGTTCTAACTGGTGAGCAATACATGAGTGATGATGATTTAATTACTCTAGCCACAGAGTTAGAGGGTCATCCAGATAATGTTGCCGCAGCATTTTATGGAGGAGCCACAATCGCTTGGATTGAAAAATCCACAAATTCATCTGGTGAGAGTAAAAATATTGGAAGAGCTGTTAGTTTAAAGGTTGATGAGCGAATTAAAGCGTTACTTCTGATTCCTGATAATCAATTAGCAACAGCCAAAGCTAGAAAGTTATTGCCTGAAAGCATCTCTCACCAAGATGCTGTACTTAACTCCTCACGTTCAGCATTACTTGTACATGCACTTGCAGAGCGCCCTGATTTACTTTTTACTGCAACTCAAGATTTACTTCACCAAAGTTATCGCCAATCTGCGATGCCAAAGAGTATTGCACTAGTAGATAAGTTAAGAGGAGCAGGGCTTGCAGCGGTAGTTTCTGGTGCTGGGCCATCAGTTATGGTCTTATATGCAAATAGTGAAGATGAGATTGATCAGGTTCCAGCGCTAGCCCCCGGCTTTAGCGCAATGAAGCTGGCCATCGCAAAAACTGGAGCGCAATAGCGTTTTTTCGCAATACCTATCTTGTTGTGGTAGATTTATGCCGGTCGGAAAGTACGACAGTTTAAATCCCAAAAAATCCCTAAATAAAATATTTTTTGCGGGCAACTCACATAAAGATAAATAATCAGAAAGAATGGCAATAGGTAGATGGTAGAAAAGAAAAAAACCAACCGCGCAGATGCGGTTGAGTTAGTGGACATGGCATTAGGTGATCTTAAGAAAGTTGCCGGGCAATTAGGAATTGAAAATGCTGCCACTTTAAAGAAAGCAGAGTTAGTCCAAGCTATTGGAGATCTGCAAGCAGCCAATCGTGAGGCTGCCAAAAATGAACGAGAGGCTCGTCGTATGGAACGACAAAATAATAGAAATAATCGTAATAATAATTCTGAATCTGAAGGCAATGACTCTGGTTCTGATAACTCTGTAAGTAATTCAAATAATTCTTCAAACAATTATTCAGATTCAGATCGTGGAGACAATCGTCGCTTTGGTGGTAGAGATAATCGCCGAGATCGTGGCCGAGATCGTGGCCGAGATCGCAATCGAGACCGCGGGCATCGCGAAGAGCGAGAAATCGTAATTGGCCCAGATGATGTCCTACTACCAGTGGGCGGATTACTGGATATTTTAGATAGCTATGCATTTATAAGAACTGGTGGCTATCTGCCATCACCAAATGATGTTTATGTTTCACTGCAGCAGGTTAGAAAATACTCTCTGCGTAAAGGTGATGTAATTACTGGTTCAGTTCGTGAACCTAAAGAGGGTGAACGAAGAGAAAAATTTAATGCCTTAGTTAGAGTTGAAACCATAAATGGTGTAGAACCAGAAAATTCAAAGGAGCGGGTTGATTTTTCTAAATTAGTCCCGTTATATCCTCAAGAGCGTCTTCGCCTTGAGACTGAACCAAATATTTTAACTACCCGAATTATTGACTTGATCTCACCAATTGGAAAAGGTCAACGTGGTCTCATTGTTTCACCACCAAAAGCCGGAAAGACCATGGTGCTGCAAGCAATTGCAAATGCAATTACTACAAATAATCCAGAGTGTCACTTAATGGTGGTATTAGTAGATGAACGTCCTGAAGAGGTAACTGATATGCAACGATCGGTAAAGGGTGAAGTAATTGCATCAACCTTTGATCGACCTGCAGATGATCACACCACCGTTGCTGAATTAGCGATTGAACGTGCAAAACGGTTAGTGGAGTTAGGTCATGATGTAGTTGTATTACTTGATTCAATTACCCGCTTAGGCCGTGCTTATAACATTGCAGCTCCAGCATCTGGACGAATTTTGTCCGGTGGTGTTGATTCAGCAGCACTTTATCCGCCAAAGAAGTTTTTTGGCGCTGCCAGAAATATCGAAAATGGTGGATCATTAACTATTTTGGCAACTGCATTAATTGATACCGGTTCGAAGATGGATGAGGTTATTTTTGAAGAGTTCAAAGGCACTGGAAATATGGAGCTTATTCTCAATCGTAAGTTTGCAGATAAGCGAATTTTCCCGGCGGTCGATGTAGTTGCATCTGGAACTCGAAAAGAAGAGATTCTTATGGGAACCGAAGAGTTAAGTATTGTCTGGCGCTTGCGTCGAGTGCTTCACGCACTTGAGCCACAACAAGCTCTTGAGTTACTGCTTGAGAAGATGAAAGGAACTAAATCAAATGTTGAGTTCCTACTTCAAATTCAAAAGACAACTACAGGTGGAGAGGCACCTAGTGGAACTGGATCTGCAAATAAGGAAAGCAGCGAGGCCTAATAAGCGTAGATTTTGACCGCTTAGAAACTCCAGTTATTCTTTATCCCCTCTAGTACTTCACTAGTCCTACTGGTTCACAAATTTTCACTCAGAAGATTTGACCCAGTAACAATCAAGGAGAAATATGAAGAACGAGATTCACCCACAGTATGTAGAGACCAAAGTAACTTGTGGTTGCGGTGAAGTTTTCACTACCCGCAGTACAAAGGAGAATGGTTCAATCTACGTTGAAGTTTGTTCCGTTTGCCATCCCTTCTATACAGGTAAGCAGAGAATTCTTGATACCGGTGGCCGAGTAGCCAAGTTCCAAGAGCGTTTCGGAAAGGCAGATAAAACCGGCGGTAAGTAGTTTTTCTAAAGAGAGCACACAAGACATCAATTAGATGTTGTGTGCTCTCTTTTTTAATTTAGCTTTTTAGATTAGAAAGGAGGATGTAAATGGAACGGTTTTCAAAAGTTAATGAATTGCTTACGGAGTATGAGTCATTAGAAGCTCAAATGGCAGATCCAGCCATTCATGCTGATCAAAATAGAGCTAGATCTCTAGGTAAGAGATACGCACAACTTGGACCGGTTATTGCAGGATATCGTGCTTACAAGTTGGCCGAGGATGATTTTAATGCGGGCAAAGAGTTAGCAGAATCTGACCCAGCCTTTACATCTGAACTTGCAGCTTTAGAAAAGAGTAAAGATGAAGCTGCGGCATTACTTGAAGAGTTGCTTCTACCTAGAGATCCAAATGATGATCGCGATGTAATTATGGAGATCAAAGCTGGCGCCGGCGGTGATGAGTCAGCAATTTTTGCTGGAGATCTTTTTAGAATGTATTCAAGATATGCTGAAAAGCAAGGTTGGAAAGTTGAGGTAATTGATACCACTCCAAGTGATATGGGTGGCTACAAAGATATGTCAGTAGCAATAAAATCAAAAGGTGTAGCAAAACCAGGACAAACTCCCTATGCAAAATTAAAGTTTGAAGGTGGGGTTCATAGAGTGCAGCGTGTGCCTGAGACAGAATCTCAGGGCAGAATTCACACATCTGCAGCTGGAGTTTTAATCTTGCCAGAGGCAGAAGAGATTGATGTAGATATAAATATGAATGATCTAAGAATTGATGTTTATCGTTCATCTGGTCCGGGTGGACAAAGTGTTAACACCACCGATTCTGCGGTACGAATTACTCATATACCTACGGGAATTGTAGTTTCCTGCCAAAATGAAAAGAGCCAATTACAAAATAAGGAATCAGCACTACGAATTTTGCGGGCTCGTATGCTCGCAGCTGCTCAAGAAGAGGCAGAACGAGCAGCAGCAGCCGAACGAAAAAACCAGGTAAGAACAGTCGATAGAAGTGAGCGAATAAGAACATATAACTTTCCCGAAAATAGATTGAGTGATCACCGCGTGAATTACAAGGCAAACAATCTAGATGCTGTGATGAATGGAGATTTGGAGGCCGTAATCCAGTCCCTACTTGATGCTGATCGAACCGCAAAATTAACAGCAGGTAACTCTTGAAAGAGTTGCTAAGAGCAGCATTTACCCAATTTGAAAAAAATAAAATTCCATTAGTTGATGCTGAAATCTTATTAGCCCATCTATTGGGAGTATCTCGTAAGGAAATCCATAGCCAGGGATTAGAAATAGATGATACACAGTTGGAAAAAATTACAAACGAATACAATGATCTAATCAGTCAACGTTTATTAGGTCGTCCCGTCCAATACATCACTGGAAGTGCACCATTTCGATACTTAGATTTAGAGGTAGGCGAAGGAGTATTGATTCCACGGCCAGAGACTGAAGTTTTAGTTGATCGAGCAATAGGTTTTTTGACTTCAGCCAATGACAAAGATCTAAATAAAAGTGTAGTTGACCTAGGCGCGGGCAGTGGTGCAATTTCGATAGCTATTGCAAGTGAAGCTACCCTTAAGAATTTAAAGGTTTCAGTAGTTGCAGTAGAAAAATCAGAAAAAGCAGCTGAGTGGTTAAACAAGAACATAGCAAAATATGATTTACCAATTCGGGTGGTAATTGAGGATGTACAAACTGCTCTACCAGGAGTTAAGGCAGATTTGGTGGTTGCAAATCCACCTTACATTCCAAATGATGAACCTCTTCCGAATGAGGTTGAAAACTTTGAGCCAGAACTTGCTCTTCGGGGTGGAAAAGTAGATGGTATGCAGGTTCCTAAAATATTTATTGAAGCAGCTGCCAGATTGTTAAAGCCAGATGGTGTTTTTATTATTGAGCACCATGAAAAACAGGCTGAATTGATAAAGCAAGTGCTTAATCAAGATTTTAAATTACCACAGACACATGCTGATCTAACTGGTAGAGATAGATTTACTAGTGCGCGAAGGCGGTAATCAATTTGGCTGAGCGAATTAGATCTTTCACATCAGAGCAGAGTAAATTTAATGAAGCAGTTTCGTCAGCAGTTAGATATTTAAATGCTGGCAAAGTAATAATTGTGGCTGCTGAGTTTGGATATGTGTACTTAGCAGATGCATTTAATACTGATGCGGTAAGAACAATTCATGTTTTAAGGAGGGATGAAGCTGGAGTTGCATCTCAAGTTTTCATTAAAAGTGTAGATGTCCTCTCTGGCATTGCAGCACCGTTAACTCAAATACAAATAGAAGTTTTAAAAAAATTTTGGCCAGGATTACTCTCGGTAACTTTAAAGCCCCAAGCGGGTCTAAAATGGGATCTTGGTGATGAGCGAAGATTAGGTTTTATAAATGTTCGGATTCCAAAACGAGAGTTCTTAAGTAAGGTTTTAGAATCAACTGGGCCACTTGCATCTGCATCAATTGCATTTGCTGGCAAAACCGCTATTACTGATTTGTCCGAGCTAATATTTAGCGAGGCAGATGTTGGCGCGGTATTTGATGAAGGAATTTTAGACTCTGGCTTTGCAACCACAATTCTTAAATTTTCTGAGAATGAGATCACACTTATGCGAGAGGGTGCGGTCTCACTTTCAGATTTACAAGTATTAATTCCTTCCATTTTGCCTGCAAACCTTTAGGCTATTCCCATGGCTAGAGGTGAAAAATATTATGGACCTGATTTCAATGCCCTTGAGCGACAAGATCCAGAGATTGCATCTGTCGTAATCTCTGAACTAGAGCGTCAACGCCATGATTTGCAATTAATTGCAAGTGAAAATTTCACATCCTCTGCGGTATTAGCAACTATGGGCTCAACACTTTCTAATAAGTATGCTGAAGGTTATCCAGGTAAGCGATATTACGGAGGTTGTGAAGAGGTAGATAAGGTTGAATTAATTGGAATTCAACGAGCCAAAGATTTATTTGGTGCAGAGCATGCAAATTTACAACCTCACTCCGGTGCTAGTGCAAATGTTGCGGTTTATCAGGCATTTACAAAGCCAGGCGATACTGTGCTGGCAATGTCATTACCTCATGGTGGTCATTTAACACATGGTGCAAAAGTTAACTTCTCTGGTAAATGGTTTAACGTCGTTTCATATGGTGTGCGGCAAGATAATGAACTAATTGACTATGACCAGTTAAGAGATTTAGCACTTGAACATAAGCCAAAGATGATCTGCTCCGGTGCAACTGCTTATCCAAGTTTGATCGATTTTGAAAAGGTGAGACAAATTTGTGACGAAGTTGGCGCGATCATGTGGGTTGATGCTGCCCACTTTATTGGGCTAGTTGCTGGTAAGGCTATTCCATCTCCGGTTCCTTATGCAGATGTTGTTTCTTTTACTACCCATAAGGTTTTACGCGGTCCACGCGGTGGCATGATTTTGTCCAAAGAAAAGCATGCGGCAGCAATCGATAAGGCAATTTTTCCAGGAATGCAGGGTGGACCAATCATGAGTGCGGTCGCTGGTAAAGCGGTGGTTTTAAAAGAATGCGCTACTGCTGCCTATCAAAATTATGCTAAAAAAGTTATTGAAAATTGCCAAGCACTTGCAAGCGACTTACAGAGTGAAGGAATGCGCGCAGTTTCAGGTGGAACGCAAACCCATTTAGCTTTAATTGATATTAGATCAACAGGTGTAAATGGCAAGGTAGCTGATGAAAGATGTGGTAAATCTGGAATCTCATTAAATAAAAATTCAATTCCATTTGATCCAGAATCTCCAGCTGTTTCTAGTGGAATTAGAGTTGGAACAGCTGCTGTCACTACCCAGGGTATGGGTAGGGAAGAAATGAAGGTAATTGCAGGTTTAATTTCACGTGCAATTAAGAGTGGCGATGATGAGAACCAAGCCAAAGAGATTAAATCTGAAGTACACCAATTAACAAAGAGATTTTCGGTTTACCCTGAACCTAGTATCTAAAGAGATCTAGATGCGCGAGTACCTAGTAACGGTTTTACTGGCAGCGATAATTACATATTTGGTAACGCCATTAGTGCGTGATCTCGCTGTGAAATCTGGTGCGGTTGCAGCGATTAGATCTAGGGATGTTCACTTAGAGCCCACTCCTAGATGGGGTGGATTGGCCATGTGGTTTGCAATGGCGCTGACTTTAGTAATTGCAAATTATTTACCGCTCATAAATAAATCCTTTGGGCGTGAAGCGATCGGAATATTCTTAAGTGGCACCTTCATCTTATTTCTGGGAATGTTAGATGATCGATTTGATTTAGATCCAATTACCAAATTTGCTGGCCAGGCATTATCGGCTGGGATTCTTTTAATATATGGAATCCAAATTTTATGGTTGCCTATTAATGGAATTACTACATTACCAACAAATATCGGTCAGTTACTCACAGTTATTTTCGTTATGGTAGTAATAAATGCAATTAATTTTGTCGATGGTTTAGATGGCCTTGCTACTGGAATCGTACTAATTTGCGCTGCTTCATTTTTTGCATTTTCATATTTATTGGCAGTAATTAATGGGTTAAACCGAGCTGGTGCACCTTCACTTATTACCGCAGTTGTTATTGGGCTTTGCCTTGGATTTTTACCCCATAATTTCCATCCAGCCCAAATCTTCATGGGAGATTCTGGGGCGATGTTTTTGGGATTGCTAATTAGTGCTTCAGCTATAACTTTGACTGGTCAAGTTGATGCCTCAGCGATAAATGAAGGTAATGGCGGAAATGCATTACTGCCATTGTTACTTCCATTTTCAATTCTGGCTATTCCGTTACTTGATTTTGTTATGGCAATTTTGCGGCGAGTAAAGGCTGGCAGATCACCATTTGATGCAGATCGTGAGCACTTGCACCACCGTATTATGAGACTTGGATTAACACAACAGCGCACCACAATTGTTTTGTATTTATGGACTGCTATGTTCGCATTTCCAACCGTGATCGCAGCATTTGTTCCAATTTGGTTTGCAATATTTTCTGGGGTATTAATATTTGCAGCTTCCGTAATTGTCATAAAAAGTACGACAAAAAATGTTAGGAAATAATGCCAGATAAAAACAATAGTGATGCACAACTTTGGCGGGGAGCAATAATCCCCTCCTTAATTACTGCACTAATTTGTCTAATCCTGTTAAGTTTTATAAATGGAAAAT
>Ga0255183_1000518_pt1 | contig 14726 bp, 13 predicted proteins | sample Atl_UVDOM_RepB_8_FD_183638 | JGI IMG/M metagenome (GOLD analysis project Ga0255183, IMG submission 183638) | Freshwater microbial communities from Altamaha River, Georgia, United States - Atl_UVDOM_RepB_8d | ecosystem: Environmental > Aquatic > Freshwater > River | place: USA: Georgia...
TATCGGCAACCTGATCGGATTCTCTTTTTTGAGCTATCTCTTCTATCGCCTTTGTGACTAAAGCGTAGGCTTCATCGGCACAAGACAAGTTCACTAACTTCACATGAGGAATACTCGCCAAGGCAGAGATATAAGTGAGACTCTGATGACTGGCCCCATCCGCTGCATCTTGAAATCCAGTGTGAGAGAAAAAGGCAACAACAGGACTCTCTGACAATGAAGCCATCATTAAAGGAAGATTACCTTTAGTCACACCGAAAGCAGCAAATGTGTCGATGACGGGGATGTAACCTAACTTACTCATTCCAGCCGCCGTCGAAACCATGTTTGATTCCGCAATCCCAAGATCAATAAATTGGTCTTTAAACTCAGTTTGAAAACCTTTAACTCCAGTTGATCCTTGAAGGTCACTTGAGAGAGAAAAAACAGGAAGTCCTTTTTTAGCACAGTCGATAAGAGCTTTTGAAACTCCAACTTGAATTTTATCCCTCTTTTCCCCAGAGACTTTACTCTCTGGTTTTTGAGTGAGTTCAGAAGCCCAACTAACAAACTCTTGAGGAACTTTATCCTCACCCCAAAGTTCTTTTAAAAAATCTTGAATGGCAGGATCATAGGGTTTAAGTGGGAAACCATGCCCGCCACTAGATGACTCAACAGTTGATTTAATGCCGAAACCTTTAATGGTTTTTAGCCAAACACAAACAGGAGTTTTCTCATCAATAGTTGAAAAAACATTTTCAAGCTCACTAAAGACTTTTTGAAGATTATGTCCATCCTGAACATGAACAACTTTCCATCCCAATTGTTCTAAAGATTGAAAACTTGGGTTCATAGAGAAAGAATCTTTGTCAATTCTTCCTCCAAGCTTAGTGTTATTATCAGATAACAAAAGGACAAATGGATTCATTTTTCCTTTTTTTGCAAGACCAGGAATAGCAGCAAGAGACTCCTTAGCCTCCCCTTCCATTGCAGCCCCATCAGAGAGAGAAACCACTGTGATTCTTTTATTCCCCGAAAGCTTATCAGCAAGACTCAACCCTTGAGACTGAGCGAAGGCAGAACCCAGTGGTCCATTCGAAAGAAGGACTCCCTCTGGATATAAATGAGATTCGCCATGGCCAGTTAACTTTGATGAAAGGGATCTAAACCCCTTAAGAGAATTTAACTTTAGATCACCAAAACCCCAGGCTGCTCGAAGAGCATAAATACCATTCTCTGCATGGCCGATATCGTTTACAAAATTAAAATGCTCATACCAGTTAGTTTGTTTAAACATGAGAGCATGTAAAGCAGTCCAAGTTTCAACCATGGCCGAAGGCCCACCCCAGTGACAAGCAGCCCCTCCATTAACAGCACCCAGATTCATCAGGGCAAGCATCGAGCGAGTGGCCCTAGGATCTGGTACATTTGCTTTAGCACCATCAGATTCTTGAATCTCGACGGGGAACATGACACTCCCTTTTGGCGATGGAGATAGTTTTGTCTTAATTTTCAAAGGCTTAAGATTCATAGGCAGATCCCTCTTGAAGTCATTTTTGGTTAGTATATGGCCGGACACTCTTAAGTCTAGAGATTTCTTGATCTTTTTCTTGCCAAGGTGCTTTATATGAAGGTAAATTGTTCGAACTTTTGATACTAAAAATAAGGATATATTATGGCACGTCAATGTGATTTAACTGGAAAAAACCGTCAAGCTAACCATAAAGTTTCTCACTCTAACATTAAGACGAGAGTTTTTAAGCAGCCTAACCTCAAAACTAAAAAAGTTTTTGACCCTGAGACTGGTCTAACTGTAAAATTAAAGCTCGCAACTTCGACGATCAAGACACTGGACAAGATGGGTCTTTCGAAATTCCTTCGAAAGTATTATAAATAACCTTTTTCAATAAAAAGCTACGAGCCCCCGAATGGGGGCTTTTTTATTTCTAATCAAAAAACTCAAGTAAAGAGATCATTTCTTCCCTTCTTTTTTTTAAATTCAATCTGAGAGACAATATTCTGGTACAAGGAGTTTTATGATTCATCATAAAAGCGGTCACCCAGTAGAAATTAAAAAGATCTCGATTAGGCTTTGGACTATACGTGATGAAATTGAATCGGCCCTTGAACGCAGACTTAAAGAATGCGAAGCCCTTGGAGCTCCACTTTACATTGAGGATATTAAAGCTTTTTACCATCAATACCTTGGTCAAACTCATGATCATTCAAATGTTCTCAACTTTAGCGGCAAAGTTGCTAATTTTATGGAAGAACTAGGGAAAGAAGCCCAATCAGAAACAGTTAAAGAAGTTGAAGATAAATTAAGTGAACAGGAGCTATCCGGATCTGAGCTGTTAGAAAACCACCCCTTAAAAGATAGACCTTTCACCAGACAAGCTCCAGATGTTAGCAAAACGACATACGGCTTTACTCTTCTGTCAGATATCAACATGGAAAACATGCTTTGCTTTACCAAGGATAAATTTCTCCACGGACAAGCTATTGTTGTTGAGTTCCTTATCCCTCAGCATTTCATTCTAAATGCTCAGGTTAATTACTGCCATCATTTTGCGATGAGGAGTCGGATCATCTCAGATTCAAGACCTGACTATCGCCTCCAAGCAAATTTTACTTATCCATTCAAAGGCGAAAGAGACAGTCTTCGTCATTTTTTAAAATCAATTTCACCTGTCATTCAAGATGATAAAAAAACCTCATCTCTCATTCCCTAATCAAACAAAGCTCGCTACAATTTTCTCATGAAACCAATTTTTAGATTCACACTCTCCACGGCGATCGTTATCGGTTTTGGGGTTATTTTGCTTTTTTTAGCTGTCGTGACGGAGATGTTCCAAAATAAGAATAAAGAGCTCGACCTCGCCGATATTTACACCAGTCCGCTCCCAAAAAACTCATTAAAAAAAATAAAATCAATTAAGCTCGTTAATAAAAACGGTGAATTCTTAATGCTTAACCAAGACCCGAGCGGAGAGCTCTCCATTCCATGGCAACTGTACGGAGAGGCAAAGCTTGAAATTAAAACTTCCGTGATCGAAAAAATTTTTGATTCATTAAAAAATATGAGGATCAGGAACTTTCATCGACTTGAACAAATAAATCTCACTAGTTTTTCTATTAATAACCCTACGATGGAACTTCATCTAACAAATCTTAATAACGAATCGACAAAAATTCTCATGGGACTCATCAATCCAATTGATAATTCTGCCTATGTGACGATTGGAGATCAAAAACAAATTTATCAAATAGATCCGTTAAGCATTTCCTTGGAAAACTATGATGTTCAAGACCTAACATCAGAATCAAAATCAATAGAAAGCTCAAGTGATTCTATTCTAAGCTTAGAGATCTATCACACAAAAGGTTTATTCTATAAAATTACCAAGAAAGAGAATCAATGGATCGATATGAATGGTATGGATCTTGATGAGAAAAAAGTCGTTAACTTTATTCAGCAATTCGAAAAACTAAAAAATATAGCTAATATCAAAGACCTCGAGAAAGATGAGCAAGAACGATTGACTCGTGAAGTGAACCCATTAAGTTTTCAATTTAAGCTTATCTCAGATAAAAAAATTAAGAGCTATGTTATCTCCAAACTCAATCAACAGCCTGGAAAGTATCTTCTTCAAGACGAGGATAAAACGCCTCTTTCTCTTTTGACAGAATCTCAGCTAAAGATCTTCAATGAAAAAGTAAAATAAAAAAGGGAGGACGAGCCTCCCTTTTTTTATATTCTAAAACGAGTATTCAGAATTACTTAATTTCTTTGTGTACTGTATGACGCTTAAGATTTGGATTATACTTCTTAAGCTCAAGTCTTTCAGGAGTGGTTTTTTTATTTTTTGTCGTCGTATAACGAGAAGGAGATGCTCCTTCTTTTCTAGCTTCAGTGCACTCTAAAGTAACAATAACTCGGGGTCCTTTTGCCATAATATCCTCTCAAAATAAGATTACATTTACATTAAATTTTCAACACTATAGACTAGGGATTCTAACGTGACAAGCTAAACTTAAAGGTTAACAAAAAAGTGCAGTGCATCAACTCTCAAAATTGGACTCATACTCGGTATCAAAAGGGAAAGTTGATGGCCCTTATCACTTTCGGTGCCAGCCCTGAAAATGAAGCTGATGAGCTCGAGTATTACGTTACTGTTCTAGAGGAGCAGGAGCGAGAAATTGCTCAGGAAACCTATTCCAGCCTGGGCTTAGCCTGTGCCATGATCAATCAAAACTACTCGGACTGGAATTTCGTGGATGAGCTCGGACCTAAAACTGGTTGCTCCACCTGTGCGGCTCACTAAAATGAGGGAAAAATCTTTCTCGATCCTCATGAGATAAAAGATCGATTGTTTTATCATGGGTGAAGCTGACTGAATGATTCTGAACAATACCTTTGCTGACAATCAGATTTTTGAATTCAAAATAAGGTGTTTCGCACCAGATCCAATCTGAAGAATAATTTTTCTCAAAGCTTTTTATTGTCTCTGCATGAAGATCAATTTCCATCTCTACCTTACTTGAGAAATGATTAGCAAAAAAATTAACCACATCAAAAATATCTACATCAGGAACATGGTCGGATAAGTTTGTGACCCTTGATCTGACAGATGCGATAGATTTAGTTTCTTTAAAGTTGAAATCACTTTTGAGCGATTCCTCGAGCATATTGAGGTCAGAGCGCACAAGGAGAGTACCATGGTGAAAAGAGCCTAACTTAGTTTGCTTATAAGCAGATCCAGAGATCTTTTTACCATGAAGCCAAAGATCATTCCTTTCGGAAGTTTCAATATGAATATTTCTCTTCGAAAACATTGCTTGAATTTCTTGTAAAAAATAAGCTCTGGGTTTAAGTGGCCCAGGATAGAGATAGGAATAGTTTAAATTTCCCTCGTCATGATAAACCGTACCTCCACCACTCTGACGTCGTACAGGCCAGATATCATGATGTGCCGCCCACTTTAGATTTGACTCGAGCCAAGGGTTTTGAAATCGACCAAAGACTAGACATGGTCGGTTCACGTAAAGAAAGAGTGTCTCCTCTTTAATGGTTCGAAGGAGATTGTCTTCGATAGCAAGATTCAAGTAAGGATTCTTGAAAGGTGAAAAAACAATTTTAGTCATCAGTTTTCTTTAAAAAACAAGGATGGCCAAAAAGACATTTTTCATTAATGGTCTTTGCGACAGGCGCGGGCACCATTTTTTCCCAGTTCGGGTCATTACTAACAATCATCTGAAGAACTTTTGAAGAATAGATATGTAAAATATCCTTATTATAGTCCACCACATCTGCAATTTGATTCACACTCTTTAAGTGATTTAAAAGATGAACTAGCTTTTGAGGAACCTTCAAATTATCGAGTTTCTCAATGGCACCATTTTGTGCTTGATAAGGGTAAATGTAGACGTGAACATCTGCTCTAAAGAGCTGTCCTAAAGCTGAAAGGATGCCTCCTTCAACGTTAGAATACTCTTCAGTAAAAATTTGTTGAAAATTATAAATCCCGAGAACAAGACCCAGGTGAGGAACATTTAATTTAGAGAAATAGGTCGCAAGCTTGTAGTATTGAGGATAGTTCGTCACAAGAACTTTCTGATTCATGGCACAGGTAAGATCGACTCTCGTAAGAAAATCCTCATCAGTGATTTCACCATCTGCCGTTTTAAGTGTTGAAATCGTAATCTCAGAGATCGTTACAATCTCGTCTGGTTTGACACTAATTGACTTCGCAAACGAGGCCTGGCCGGTTTTGATCATATCAAAGTTCACTAATGTAGGTGGACGATAAGATCCTCTGACAACGAGTACGTTTTTCTTATAGAGATAGTCATTAGCAAGAACGACTTCCCCTTTTTCATCAAACATAATTGCTTGCGTGAAACCTTCCTTCAGGAGCTTTAAATTCATCAAGCGGTTATCTAATCCTTTGAAGACTTCCCCTCCGAAACGGATAAAATTAATTTCCAATCGTGAGGTATCTAGATGATCAAAAAGTGATGTTATAAATGCTTCTGGATCATCCTGAAGAAAAAGTGAGGCATAGATAAGGTTCAATCCAACAATCCCAATAGCATCCTGTTGAAGCACATTCTGAGGATCGAGCATCTTAACGTGAATGACGACTTCACTTTGGGCCGAGCCAGGTGATGTTTGAAACTTAACTCCCATCCATCCATGAGCCTCATTATTCTTCTTGAAATTAATCGCTGCCACCGTATTTGAGAAAACAAAAAATTGGTGATCAACACCTCTGGTTTCTCCAAGTCTTTCTTCAAGGAGTTGAAACTCTTTTTCAAGCATTTTAATGAGACGATTCTGAGTCACATACCTATTGGTTGGTTCTTTTCCATAAATCGCATCCGAGAAAGTCATATCATAGGCTGATATCGTTTTTGCAATAGATCCTGATGCTCCTCCAGCCTGGAAGAAATGTCTCGCGACCTCTTGTCCCGCACCGATTTCAGCAAAAGTTCCATAAAAACGTTTAGCCAGATTGATTTTCAAAGCTTTTTGTTTAAGTGAGAGGACTGTACTCATATTTTTACCCTATAAAACTTAGTGTTTTAGAGATGACTTCGTAGGTATCTTTTGAAAGATTTGACTCCATAAGATCTTTCAAGACAACACGCATTTTATCTCGTCGTACATCATCAAGTTTATCATAAATTGCAAAAGAACTCGCCATTCTTGAGGCGACTTGTGGGTTAAAGGAATCAACTTGTTTAATTTTCCGAGCAAGATACTCGTACCCTGCTCCGTCAATACCGTGAAAACCGGTCAGGTTTAATTTTCCAAAATTCACAAAAAGTGATCTAAGGTAGTTAGGTATTTCAGATTTAAAAAGAGGATGTCTCTCTAGTTTTTGTAACCTCTCAAGGATAAGTCCCTCGGGAGTATTGAGAGAAAGCGAAGAAAACCATTTAAGCATAACAAGTGAATCGTGCTGCCATTTCTTTTTAAACTTCTCAACTGTCCAATGATCAAGATCTACCCCGGTGCTAATAATTAAGCCAAGGGAGAAAATCTCATCAGTCATATTGGTTGCATTATCAAAATGATCAAAAAGAATCTCGAGAGAAGACGGAGATTTTGAAGCGAAAATAAATTCAAGACATCGATTTTTTAAGGCTCTTGTGGCGTACCCTCTCGTGCTAATTTCAAACTTTTTGATCTCAGACAAGCTTTTATATTTTGCTAAAAACCAGTCAGAAAACTCAATCCCTAACTCTGACTTAAACTGATCAACCGAATCCTTAAGCATTTGAAAATCAGGTTTATCAACTTTTTGAACAAGAGTCGTAAGACTTGGTACCTCAAGGAGATAAGCCTTGAAGGATTCGTCCATATCGGGATCATTCAAGGACGCAGAGACCGCTAGTTTGATATCTTGGGACACCAGGGATGTAAGTGTCTCCCCTCTTTTTTTTGATTCATAAACATGAAGAATTTTATCTTGAAAGAGACTCTGAAGGGCATCGAATTTCACATACCCGTCGGTTTCAAACTGAGCAAGAAAACTTAACTCTGTAATAGAGTAAGGATAATCAATCTCGACAGGAGATGAAAAGGATCGATTAAGGGAGACAACCTGATCGGATTCAAAATCGAAAACGAATGTCTCTTTTAATTTATCTAAGACCAACATTTCTTCCTTAATCTTCTTAGACTGAGGGTCAACAAAGGCAATCTTCAAAGGCATCATCAACACATTTGACTGAGAAAATTTAATCAAAGTTGGTGGGTAAATTTGTTCAATATGAAGTGATAATTTTTTATTAGAAAATTCTTTTCTCACAACTAACTTGGGAGTTCCTGGTCTTGAGTACCAGTTTTTAAACTGTGAAAGATCTTTCGAACTGACAAGTTCCATCGCATGTATAAAATCTTCGGTCGTCACTGCCTGGCCATCATACATTTCGAAGTATTTTTTGAGTCCCGTTTTAAAAACCTCTTTACCAAGAAGATTTTCAATCATTCGAATAATCTCTGCACCCTTTTCGTAGACGGTTCTGGTGTAGAAGTTATTAATCTCAAGATAACTCTCCGGACGGATAGGATGACTCAAAGGACCAGCATCTTCAGGAAACTGAAACTCTTTCAAATGCTTGGCATCTTCGATCCGTTTCACTGATCGTGAAAGCATATCTGATGAAAACTCCTGATCTCGGTAAACAGTTAATCCTTCTTTCAAGGTCAACTGAAACCAGTCTCGACAAGTCACTCTATTGCCTGACCAATTATGAAAATACTCGTGGCCAATAACGGCTTGGATATTTTGAAAGTCTGCATCTGTCGCAGATTGTTCATCCGCAAGAGTGTAAGTTGAGTTAAAGATATTGAGCCCCTTGTTTTCCATCGCACCCATATTAAATGAGTCAACGGCAACAATCATGTAGAGGTCGAGATCATACTCAAGCGAGTAAATCTCTTCATCCCACTTCATTGATTCTTTTAAAGAATTCAAGGCATGACGAGTTTTATGGAGATTCCCCTTATCAACATAGATCTCTAGATCAATTTTTCTCCCAGACATGGTGATGAAGTGGTCTCTTGCGACGTCAAAATCGCCAGCGACCATGGCAAAAAGATACGAGGGTTTTTTAAAAGGATCTACCCATGAAACAAAATGTCTTCCATCAGGTAAATCTCCAGAGTCAACTCTATTACCATTTGAGAGAAGATAGGGATACTTTGTCTTATCTCCAATCATTTTAACTGAAAATTTCGCCATGTTATCGGGACGATCAATATAATAAGTGATTCGACGAAACCCTTCTGGCTCACACTGAGTACAGAGCTGATCTCCAGATTGATAAAAGCCCTCGAGGGCCTTATTGAGTGAAGGCTGGATTTCATTTTCTATTTTCAGTACAAATTGCGTAGGCAGCTCTTTGGTGATCGTAAGTTTGTCTTCAGACAACTGAAAATCATCAGAGGTGAGAGGCTGATCGTTCAACTTAAGACTAATAAGTTTTAGACCTTCGCCATTAAGCTCAAGGAAATTTTTCTCTAAGGATTTCTTTTCAATCTTTAACTCTGAGTGAACTCGAGTACACTCATCAAAGATATCAATGACGAGGTTAATTTCTTGAACGAGATATGGTGCCGGTTTGTAATCTTTCAGGTACTTCATTTTAGGTTGCATTTTTCTCCTCAATATCGATTTCGACTTGATACCCGCTAAAACTTCTCACATTCAAAACTCCTGACTCAAAAATGAGATACTGGCCCTTAATTCCTTTGAGTTCTGAAGAAATTTCTGGAGTCTTATCTAGGTTAAAAGAATTAATTTTTTCGGGGTGTTTCGTGATAGGAAATTGGATGGTCGTGAGGTTTTCAGGTAGTTCAAGTACATCTGAAAGATTCCTCTCTTTTGCTTTTTGAATGATGTCTTTTCTCACCTCGAGAAAATCTTCTCGGATATCACTGGATTTTAGCATTTTTCTAAAATCTGTTTTATCTGCTAAAAACTCCTTCAAGGCTACCTCAACACGTCCTGAGGTTAATCTGTCCTTAACTTCATAGAGCATACTTGCCTGAGTTGCTCCTTGATCGATCCAGCGATAAGGGACTTGGGATTTTCTTGTGATCCCAACCTTAAAACCTGAAGTATATGACAGATAAACAATATGGGGCTTAAAGCAGTGGTTGAGCCCCCAGTCTGGTTCGCGACATGTACCGAGATGAAAATGACAGGTTTCGGGCTTTAAGATGCACATGTCACATGAAGCAAGTTTTATTGAACAGGGATAGCAGTGTCCTTGTGAGAAGGATTTTTTTGTTTTCTTTCCACAGTTCGTGCAAAAAATTTTACCCTCAAACTTTATTTTCCAGTTAAAACCAATATAGTCATTAAGGTGAATCTTCGAGGATTCAGTCTGAACGTAATAACTCACGTTTTTCTCAAGCTGAGTTTCTAATTTGTCTAAAATAGAGATCGATTTCATCGCCCTATTATCTCTTAATCGCTCGGATATGTCCTAATTTTTTCACGTACTTAGATCAATTTTCTGTAAGATACTGAAAAGTTAAATCTATGTCATTTCAATAGATTATAGTGTTTTAACTTTCTTCAAAACTATAAATGTTACAGAACTCTTTAGATAAATGATTAAACAAATTAAAAATCAGTCAAAATACAGACATATGAGAATTACTTATCTTTTATTCGCTCTTGTCCTCGTAGCTTGTGGGAAAAAAACCCATGAAAACTCAGCATCCCTGAAAAAAACAGAGGTCCAACTAAGTGTCGAAGAAAAAGAATTCAATCACCTAAAAGAAATTCGTAAAACAATTTTAAATAATAATCTTCTAGGTCTGAAAATTATCTTACAAGAAAATCCACTTTTTAATTTAAACTCTCTTCTTCACGATGGAGAGACACCTCTCTCTCTGTCGATAAAATTAGATCATAGAGAAATTAGAAATTTCCTCATTGAAAGAGATGTTGATTTAAATAGAAAAAATGCTAATCAACAAAGCCCCTTGATGACATCTATCATCCATAGCAAAGAGAATTCATTTAAAGTCCTACTAGATCGTCAAATTGATCTTGAAATTAAAGATGCAAATTCAGAAACAGCTTTATTTTACGCCGTGAAACTTAAGCATGAGAGCATGGCACTCGAGCTTATTAAGAGAGGGGCAAGAACAGATCTCATCGACTTCACAGAAAAAAGTCTCTATGATCTTGCACTTTTCAATCAACTTCCAGAAGTGATCGAGGCTTTAAAAACAATTAAGCAAGTAGAAAATGGAACACCTACAATTGACGTTTTCAGAAAGGTTGTGGCTGAAGCGAACTATAACTCACTGAAAACAATTCTCATTCGTTTTCCAGATCTCGCCAATCAGTACGAGGATCTCAATCCACTTGAAATTCTGACATATAATCAAGATGAGAACTCCGCACTTAGAACAGCAGAACTACTCCTCAAGTACAAAGTTAACGTCGATGGACCTGAAAAACAAATGAGTCCACCTATTATTTCTGCTATCAAAAATAATAAAATTGGATTCTTTCACTTGTTTATCAATAATAAGGCAAATCTAAGTCTTCTGGACAACGCAGGGAAAAGCTCACTCATCTATGCGATTGAGATGAACTCTGTTGAATTAGTTTCTATCTTGATTGGTCACAAAGTTCCTGTGAAGTACACCATCAAAACTGATGGCAGTAAAAAAAGCTTTAATGCTTGTAGTGTTGCCAAGAAAGTCGGTAAGCAACTTAAATCTGATGCTGATATTGGTAAGAATCAACAAATTAAAGATCTCTTAGAGTGTGGTTTTTTCAGTAGCTTTTTCTAGCTTAAAAATAAGTACGAGTAAAAACATTCCCGGCAGAGCAGAAAAAGTACAAAAAACAAAAAACTGCGCCCATCCAAGCTGCTCACTTAACCAACCAGTCGGACTAGATAAAACAACTCTTGGGATTCCCATCAAAGCCGTCAATAAAGCGAATTGAGTCGCCGTAAATTTTTTGTTCGTCAAACTTGCCATATAAGCTGAATAAGCTGCAGTTCCCATACCAGCAGCAAGATTTTCAAACCCAATCACAAATGCCAGAGCTGTGAGTGAGGGTGAAATCCCCGCAAGGAAGGTAAAACCAAGTGTTGAGAGTGCTTGCAAAATGCCAAAAATAAAAAGTGCGTAACGGATGTTCATTTTGAGCATGACAATTCCGCCAATTAATCCACCACTGATGGTCGCTAGCATCCCAAAGGTCTTTGCAACTGTTGCAAGGTCAGTTTTAGAGTACCCGACCGAGAGGATGAAGGGAGTTGTCATATTCGAAGCCATGCTATCCCCAACCTTATACAGAAGGATGAAAAGCAGTAAAATGACTGAGTGATCTCTTTTGAAAAAATCCATCAAAGGACCAGTGATCGCAAGACGCATGCTCGAAGGCTTAGCTTCAGTAACGATTTCATTACGAGCAACAATCGTCACTCCCATAAAAAAAAGCATGATAAGGGACATAATTTGATAGACGTGAGACCAGCTCATTTTCTCTGCAAGAAAGAGAGCAAAGGCTCCAGAGACAATCATAGCGATTCGGTAGCCATTAACATTTAATGTCGAACCAAGACCAAGTTCCTCATCGGTAAGGATTTCACGTCTATAAGCATCTAAAACGATGTCTTGGGTGGCAGAAAAAAACGAGATGAGAAAGGACAAGGCACAGACAATCCACAGGTGCTCTTTCGGATTAAAAAAAGAAATCAAAAGGAGAGTCAAAACTAAGCCGAGTTGTGAAACGAAGATCCACCCTCTTCTTCTGCCTAGAAAGGGTAATTCATATCTATCAAGCAAAGGTGCCCAGAGAAACTTCAACACATACGGAAGTCCGAGTAAAGACACCAACCCAATTGAGGTCATATCAATACCAAGCTCCGTCATCCAGGCTTGTAAAGTCGATCCTACAAGTAAGAGAGGCAATCCCGAGCTGAACCCCATGAGTAAAACAATCAGCATTTTAAAATTAAAAACTTTTTTAATGAGTTCTAGCATTCGGGCTCGATTTTTTATAAAAGAAAGCTTGCTTTGAAATAAGCTTAGGTAGATTTTTTTTCTTCGTTTTTTTTAGGTTAAAATCAATCTTTTTAAGTGACTCCCCAATCGACTTGGCCATCAGCGGAGGGACTGCATTTCCAATCTGTCTAAAGACAGATGTTTGTGACCCAAAAAACTTAAAGTCATTTGGAAAGCTTTGGCAGGCGGCAGCCTCCCGAGGTGTGAGGTATCGATTTTCTCTCGGATGGTAGTAGCTTGTTCTTGCTGTCAAGATGGTCGGAGAAGGTTGATCAAGAGGAAGTCTTTGAAGACGAGTTTGCCTGAATCTATTTTCTTTAAGTTTAGACCAATCGACATCATACCAAAGCTTTTTTGGGAGGTATTTTTTTTCATCATTCTTATACCGAATACCACAACCAGGAGGAATAAATTTGAGCCGTTCACGATCTTCAATTTTTTTAATTTCCGCAAGAGAAACGTCATGATTGAAAATCTCGCCACGCTTATTTTTGAGATTCTTAAACACTTCAGCGACAGTCACTAATTTTTTTCTCGACTCTCCATGAGTTGGAGAAGGAAACAATCCCTCCCCGCCCTTAACTCCCATAATAATCGTGCGTCGTCTTTTCTCCGGCACACCAAACTCTTCAGAGTTTAAAATCATAGCATCCATGGAGTAGCCAAGTTTCTCAAAAAGGGTGAAAATATTTTTTAATATCTTTTCATTTTTCTTAGCCACAAGACCGGTGACATTTTCAAAGAGAACCACCTTGGGCTCAAGTTGTTTAACAACTCTGACAAATTCTTTGAAGAGCTGATTCCTTTCATCATGGGCTTCCCCTTTGCCGACTGTAGAGAATCCCTGGCACGGAGGACCACCAACAACCATATCTACTTTTTGACCATTGAGCATTTTCTGAAGCTGTGATGATTTGAGTGTTTTAATATCACCTAAAAAAGTTTTGGCATGGGGATGGTTATGCTTAAAACTTTCAATAGCATCTGCATTGAAGTCGACTCCCAATAGGCATCGATGACCTGCCATTTCAAGCCCATGGGAAAAACCACCACATCCACTAAACAAATCAATAAATTTCAATGAATTTACATTAAACTTCATAGCTTTTAGTCTAGTCTCAACGTCGAAACTGTGTCTATTAAAAATCCCTACACTTGGAAGCAAAATCACTCTTTTGTTTGATATACAAAACAAGCATTTTTATTGAATTTCTCTCTCAAAAAATCGTTTTTTTTATGTTAAAATTTTATCAGTTATTTTTAATCAACAAAGGAAAGTTTATGAAAAGAAGAGAGTTTTTAAAAAGTACACTCATGTTCGCAGCCATCTCTGGTGTTGTGGCAAAATCAGCAGGTCTTTTCAATTCAGCCCTCGCTCAGACTTGGGTAGCGGCAGGAAAACTTGGTTATAAAGAAGTTTCACCTCAAGTTGGTAACGGCAAGCAGTGTTCAACATGTAAGCACTATAAAGTAGCTGCTGGTCAAAAAGATGCTGGTAATTGCACACTCCCAGCAATGTTAAATGCAATGAAAGCTAAAGAAGTTCTCGTCAAGAATGGAGCTTACTGTAATATGTGGGCTAAAAAAGCTTAATTTAGAATTAAATTTTCTTTATAAGTACGAAGCCCCTCCCCTTGGAGGGGCTTTTATTTTCAACTTGTTAGACAATGTAAGTTCTCAAGTCTCTCTCAATCTGTGATAAATCTCCAACCCTTGTCTTAAGGGGGTTCATTGAGGAGAAAAAATGCTGAAATTTTTGTTATTAGTTTCCATCTCATGCACGAATGTTTTTTCTGCTATGGAAGTAGTCTATGGCCCAGATAATCGTAAAGATGTCTATGAGACGACGAATGCTTTTCACGTTGAATTAGCCAAATCAACGGCGGGAATGATCTATCTTGGAGATCTCGCAAAAAGTCATATGATTAAACACTACAACATCATCAATACTAAAACTCATGGTGAAGTTGAAAACCTTTGCTCACAAGAAAGATTTATCAAACAACCGACTTCACCAATTTGTTCTGGCTTTCTCATTGCAGAGGATGTTCTCGTCACAGCTGGACACTGCTATAAGACCTTTGCGACACCAGAAATCGCTTGTAAAAACTTTGCTTGGGTTTTTGATTATAAAATGGATAAGTGGAATGATGACCCTACAAAAAATGTTCCACTCTCGAACATTTACCTCTGT
>Ga0255183_1000529_pt1 | contig 14549 bp, 15 predicted proteins | sample Atl_UVDOM_RepB_8_FD_183638 | JGI IMG/M metagenome (GOLD analysis project Ga0255183, IMG submission 183638) | Freshwater microbial communities from Altamaha River, Georgia, United States - Atl_UVDOM_RepB_8d | ecosystem: Environmental > Aquatic > Freshwater > River | place: USA: Georgia...
AACTTTTCTTGCATTTCTTGAAAACGCTTCAAAACCCATCGCTCCTGAACCAGCAAAAAGATCTATCAAATGAAAATCAGTAAGATCCTGTTTCCAGTCATAAATTTTTCTTCTGATCATCACGGATGTGGGGCGAGTTGTTTCTGCCGTAGGTGTTTCTAAAACGAGTCCCTTGGAAAGTCCCCCGAGAATTTTAACTGACATTTATGCTGCTTTCTTCTTCGTCTCTAATTCAAGTGGTAACCTGAAGATGCTTCCATTATTTAAACTCACCACGAGTTCTTGGTCTGCCGTTTTAACATCTATTTCTTGTCCGTGGTAGTTTATCTTCATCTCCAAGGAAACATCTTCTCCGAGCTCAAGATGAAATTTTTGTACCTTTTTTTCTAAGATATTCACCTGTGAAGCATGAGTTTTGAAAACCTCCTCGATAGGATCTATCGGGTCTTCCTCTCCATGATCAACGGCCGATGGGAGAAGTCCAAGACTATCCTCATTTTTTTTGAACTCTTCCTCTAAAGCCTCGATTTCTTTAAGAATCTCATCTAATTCGCGATCAGTTGTCATATATTTGACCTTGGCTAAACATTTTTTAACTACTATACCAGAGCACCGCAATCAACTTTTCGGATAGTTAACAAAAAACTTTAGAATTTTAGTCTTCTTAAGGGTTTTATCCATGACAAATCCCTAATTTTTAAGACAAAATCTTCCTCTCTTGAAAAGAGAAAACCCCAAACAATTCCACATGATGTAGGGAGAGGGATTTTTGAGCAAAAAAACTTTTTCAGCTGAAAATTGGTTTTACAAGGAAAGCGTCAGTAAAACTGAAGCAGCTGTTGAACAACATACGAATGTATCTCCGAGCGATCAGCATCGAGCCTTTCCGACTTTTTCTTATCAGAAAAAAAGAAAGCCTTTGCTTAGTCCGGATTTAAAATTCTCTCCTCTTGATTGCTTCACTCCAGGCTGGAAAGGTGAGTCCCTTCTTTCTAAGAATGTTATCAAATTTAATCGACTGATCGCTCTTGTCCAGTTGGATATTAAATCCGAACTTTTTAAAGGCAGAGACTTCCCTCGCTCAATTAAAATCTCTATTCATAGTGAGTTCTTGTCATATGCTGAGGCACTTAGCTTGCACCTTGAAGGATATGATGATCTCGGAAAATTTTGGAGTCTACTCCAACCCGATACTATCAATGATCATAAAGAGCTCTCAGATTTTATCAATATCTATACCAATCGAGTTGCAACGATAACTTTTCTCAAGCTTCGTTTCATCTCCGCATTGATAGATCAGTGCTCACTTGAGTTAACTGACAGAGCACTTCTCTATCCAACAAGTTTCCTCCTTCAGATCTTTAAGAAGGGAAGTGTATCCGAATTAAATTCCCGAGCTCTCGAGAGCAACCAGTATAGTTGGTATCGACCGCACGAGGGTATGAAAGAGACCATGAAAGAACTTCTCTTAGTCTCAAAAGAACTCACGATTACGGAGATCACAAAACACGTCTCTCTCAAAACACAAATTCGATCTGATCAAGCTCGAAGCTATTCTCATGCACTATCGCACGTTAGTTTTGGTTTATTTTTAAACTCAATCCAGATTAATTTTCCTAAGTGGCTTGAAAGCCATGGAGGAGAAAAGTTTTGTTACCTCGATCAGAAACACGAAGAAATCATCAGCTGCAAGTATTTCGGAGACTATCTCGAGTCATTGTCACTTTCACATTGGCTCGCCCAAGAAAACAACATTGACTTTCGCTGGAATGAAATTCTTTGTCCTGACTTTAAAGGGATTGAGTTTATCTCAGGTATTTTCGTCAAAATTTGTAATGAACTCCAGTTCCTCTACTTCCTGGCTCAAAAGTCTCATCACCAAAATGAGAGACCAATTGATTATATTTGTCGCGTGATGCGAGAGCATTTCAGGAACCGAAAAAATCAGTATCCAAGAACGACACTTCTCTTAGAAGATAACCCATTCTATACCTCGACGTACGACCGTGTAGTATTGAATCTTTGCCAGTTCCCTAAAAATAATCCTCAACATTATTTAATGAACCAGATTCTTGGCCAGGTTAAGTTTTTAAAATCTGATGGATATTTATTTGTCCTGTCATCTAAAAAGCTTTTTGTCCCATCACTGAGTGAGCGACTTGAGCCGCTCCTCAAAGAACTTGCCGTAGAAGCGATCTTCGATCTCGAACATATCAAAGGTCGTGGTGAGGTTGGTTCATACATTTATGTCTTCAGAAAGAAAGGTGCTGACTCAGAGCCTAAACCATTCTTTTCATATTTTAGAATTTCTGCTGAACTAGATTCATTTCACCATTTTTCTTCGATTACGGAACACCTAAGAAAATTTTATCTTTCACACATTAACGAATCTCCGTCTATGGCGCATCTTGACTGCGAAGATAGTTTTAGAATTGAGTACTTCCAGGAAGCTATCGTCAATGGAATGCTTATTCACTCGACGAACGATGATTCGACAAGGATTACACATCCGACGTTTTTCAAGAATCTTCTTAACAACAGTGTCCCTCTCGAATCTCTCTTTGAAATCCGAGCACTCAATCCAAACGATTTGACTTCAATTAAAGAGAGCTTTTTAAATCTTGGCTTAAGGAAAGATCTTTCCTATTTTCTTGTCGTAGACAAACGACAAATGGACGTCAACCTTGAGCTTCACCCGATGGACACTTTACAGTCTATTTATTCAGATTACGGACAAGCTCTCTGCGCCTACTTCCAACTGCTACCGAAAGTTCAGGGTTTAAACCCAAATATTCTCCGGCATTTTTTTAAATCTGTTGTTGGAAAGCAAATGGCGAACATGGCCTTCAGTGGTCGCTTTAGCATGATCAAAGGAAGCTTAAGCAAGTTTCTTATTCCTAAATTTTTTACTGAAACTGAAACTCTCCCGGCACAGTATCAGTCAGCCTACGGATTGTTCTCTTTCTCTGAAGAAAAATTTCTTGAACTTGATCCTGACGAGTTGATGAAAAACTTTAAACACATTGATATAATTTCGCGAGAACTTTTTCCGAAGTTCGCCTGTGATATTCTCTCTCGCTACACTCAGCTTGAGAAAACACTCTCTCATTTAGTCTGGAAGATGGATGAATCAAAAGCCGGCTCAACCTTTAGCTTTAATAATCCGATCCTCCAGGGGTTACTCGTTCAGAAACCGAATAGTCCCATTTACCCTCGACATTCAGATGTTTTTATTGAGTTTGTTGATGGTACTTCTCCTCAAGATATACATAAAACACTGAGCCACACACAGGTTAAAGTCATCCAAAAGAACGATCTAAAACTCCACCATCTAGAGCTTTACTCGAATCAAGAAGCCATCGTGAGGATCCACTCTGATGAGCACATGATTATGTTTCTTCAGTTTATTCTCTCTCACGCAGTCAAACTTCCTATCGCTAAGGTTCTTCGAGCGACCTATGCACCAAACCTAGCTGACTTAAAAGAAGTTATCGAGATGTCACAGAACTTTAAGACAAACTATTCAAAACTTCTCGTCATGATTCAACAAACTATTTCTGATGCATTTACGCATAACTTGATCAACAAGAGGAACGTTTGAAAATTATTCTTCAAAGAGTGAGTTCTGCGAGTGTTGAAGTCGAAAGTGAGATTGTTAGTCAGATCCAAAAGGGCTATCTCCTTCTTGTCTGCTTTGAGCACGGAGACGATGATAAAACTATTCTTAAGGCAGTGGATAAGATTCATAACTTGAGGATTTTTGACGATGAATCTGGAAAAATGAATCTAAATCTCAAAGCGATAGATGGCGAAATTCTCTCTGTCTCACAGTTCACCTTAAGTTGGGATGGTTCAGGTGGACATCGACCAAGTTTTGAAAAATCTATGGCTCCGCAAGAAGCTAGGCTTAAATACGCTCTTTTTAATCGCGAGCTAAGAGCGAGAGAATTAAAAGTGAAAGAAGGCATCTTTGGTGCCATGATGAAAATAAGTTTGGTGAATGACGGTCCTGTTAGCTTTATCTTAAATTTCTAGAACCTGATGTGGAAGAAAGAAGTTCTTTTTTCCAGAACTGTCTTTGAAGATCCTTTTGGTCTGGCGACTTCATTCCAGTGAACTGTTCTAAAGAATAGTCGAGCTCCTCACTAAGATCTTCGTATTTCTTATTTTGAATGAGTTTCGCAAAAGATTTACTTGCGTCTTTAAATTTGAGATCACCGAGAGTTCTAATAACAGACTTTATAATTGATGCTCTTTTTCTCTTCCCGTTGTCGCCCACATAATTAGCCGGATCATACATCATCTTCCAAACATGAGGAGCGAGTGCTGTCATTTTCATCTTCGATATATTATCTAAGGCTTGAACTCGCACGATGAGGGAGTCATCTTTGAGAGATTTAGCATGAACATTAAGATAATCTTTCTGACCAAGGCCAGCGAGTGCTTTGAGGGATGCAACTCTCATCATCCAGTGTGGATGATCTGTAAATTTAGCGATGAAGGGAGCAGATTTTTTTCCCATGATCTGTGCCAAGAGCATCGTCGCTGTCCAACGATTTTGCTCCGGGTACTCATCTGACTTCATGACTTTAATGAGCGTCGGTACTGCTTTCCCGCCCTCTTTAAGAGTAACTTTCTTGATCATGACCTGAAGCCCTGCCGTTCGAGGAGATGTACGAAACAAGCTCTCTAACTTATCGAGGGATTTTACATCTTGAACAGAGACTTTAGCGTAGACCGAACAAGATAATAAAATAAGAAATAGAGCCTTCATTTTCACCCCAACATTTTTTCAAACTCAGACAATAGATCATCAGCCGTTTTTTCAGACTTTTTAGGAGCTGCTTCCTCTTGAATCTCTGCTGTCGCCTGAACTTGAACTTGTGCCTCAGCTGCTTTTTCAGCTGCGATCTGAGCCTCTTCAATCTGTGTTGTATCTTCAAACAAATCTTTTGCGACCTCAATTGGTTGAACAAACTCTGGTACAGGCACAGTAACTTCAGGAGACTTAATCCCACCCTCACGCTCTTTAAGAGATCGTTTGAGCTGTTCGTTTTCCTGTTGAAGTCTTTTAAGATTAGCTAAATCATCTGCGATGATTTCAAACTCTCTCAGCTTATCTTTTAAGTCATCTCTTTCTCTTGTGATTGATTGGAGCTGATTCCCTACCATGTCGTCAGCCGACCCTGCCCTCACTTGATCTAGGATAGCCTCGAGTTCTTTAACTTTACTTAAAGAATCTCGGAGTTTAAGTTCAAGTTCTTTCTGACTCGTTTGCGTTGATGAAAGCTGTGACATGACGGAACTAACCTGAGCCTTCTTCTGATTCAGCTCTTCGATCAACGTAGCACTACTGGAGCCCTCAAGAGCTACTGAAACTTGTGATGACAATTTATCGACAGGAAACACTGATGGAACACCATCAATTTCCTGTGCTCCCCCTCGAAAGAGAGAGGATTTAAGAGCAAGAGAATTTTGGATAACTGAATCCAAATAATTTTTAACAACAGCTGCAGGGATCGCATGTTTGTATTGATGATATTTTTTTCTATTTGAAATCCAGAGCCAGAGCAACATCGTAAAAAGAATCACGAGGAAACCAGATTGGATCACCAAAAGCTCTGAACTAAATCTATCCATGTAATCGAGAATCGAATCGAACACCGTGGCCCTCCGTGGACAACAAGAGCTTTTATTATCTAGCCCAACTTGATTCTTGTCAAAGATTACAAGATTTTACCTAGTATTCAGAAGTGACTTCAAACGAGTGTACAAGGCCGGATGAGCAGCTAGTACAGAGGGAGAGAATGGACTGAATTCATTTTCGTGAATTCCCGATATTTTCACACCAGCTTCCTCGCAAATAATCCCTGCGGCAGCCACATCCCAAGGCTGTAATGTGTGCTCCCAGTAAGCATCGAGCATTCCAGCAGCTACGTAGGATAACTCAAGAGCAGCACTTCCCAAGCGCCTTACTGTTCTCACTGGTGGCAATTCGTCTTTGAATCTTTTTGTCAGAAGCTTATGGCCAAAATTAGCCGACAAAATCGCTTCGCTAAACTTCACCTCTTTTTTGGGAGAAAGCTTAAGCTTAATTTTCTTTTCTCCAATTTTCTTTTCGAGGAAGGCTCCACGGTTTTTAGCTGCGTAAAAAAGCTCTCCTGTCATCGGATTAAGCACGACACCCAAAACTGGAGACCCACGATAACAAAGAGCAATACTAATGGAATAAAAAGGCAGTTTATTATAAAAATTATTCGTTCCATCAAGGGGATCAATCAACCACACAAAGTCACTCGTGTTTTGGCTTATTTTAGAACCAGAACGATAAGCTTCTTCCTCGGCAATAATTTGATGGGTAGGAAATTTCTTTGAAATTTTCTTAATGAGAAAATCCTCTGCGGCAAGATCTGCGTTTGTCGTTATACCTAGTTTCTCTTTATGAAAAATCCGAAGAGGTTTTTTATAAGATTCAAGTTGATGCTTGTTAAGAATCTTGGCACAAGCTTTTGCCCACGTCACAACCAGTTTGAGATCAGACATTGAAACACTACTCTTCATGGTCTTCTTCCTGGAGCTTGATGAGCTGTTCTTGCTCTTCCAAAGTTAAGTTAACTGCCTGAACGGTATAACTTTCATTCAACCACTGGCCAAGATCAATCAAGCGACATTTCTCACTACAAAAAGGCCGAAAGTCGCTCTTAAAATAAGAAAATTTTATTTTACATGTAGGACAAGAGACTTGGATTTCTTTCATAAATTTTTTTTCTCAAACTCATTACTAGATTTAAATTATAGCTCTTCTCATCGATCAAATCTATGGGAATCATTCCCTGAATAGAATTTGTCGCAAAAGCTCCATCGGCCTTATTAAGATCCTCTAAGGAAATATTCTTTTCGATGACCTGTCGTCCTAAATTTTCGAGCTCCCCTATGATCACTTCTCTCATGACACCTTCGAGCACTCCAGGTCTAATCGATGGAGTTAAAATAATATCATCTTTAATAAGAAAAAAATTAAAGGTAGCTCCCTCTCGTAAAAACTCATCGTAAAAAAGTGGTTCTTTTTTTTCTTCCATTTGTCTTTTAACAATAATCTCTTGAAGATAATGACCTGACTTAAGATAAGAAGGAGAAAAAAAATTGAAAGGTGGAGAATAAACTGTTTTTAGAGCTAAGCTCTCAAGCCGATTGATTTTTCCCCAGCTCAAGTCAAAAACGATCTGATCCCAACTAATTTTGCCAAGCGTAAGAGACGGTAAATTTTGATCATAAACTGATGCCGTGAGACGACCTCTGGCATTTTTTTCTGTCACAGAGCAAATGAAATCCATTTTTTGAAGAAGTAGCTTTTGATCATGATCGTCAAAGGGGCCATACAGGAAGTCAACTCCCTTTAAGAGCCTCGCGAAATGCCTCTCCTTGAAGAGAATTTCCTCATGAGAAGTTTTAAACGTTGTAAAAACAGATTCTCCGAAAAAAAAAGCTCGCGACTTCTTCTCCATTTCAAAACCCTTATTATTTGGCCGGAATATCCCCTTCATGATAACTTTATTTTACACGAGAACATAGATTTTTTTGGGAGTTCAATGAATCAAGAAGAATTTAAATTGCCGCTGGGACAAAAGGCTTCACTCGTCTCAATTGTTTGTGAAAAATTTGAACACCACTCGTCTCTTCTTGAAACGCAGTCCTCTCTGAGAGAATTACGAGAACTCTTAAAGACTCTTGGTCTAGTCCCGGGAGAAGAATACATCCAGAACAAAAAACAGATTGACCCCGCCACCATGCTGGGTGCTGGCAAGCTAGAAGAAATTGCTGAATTCGCCAAAGAAGAGCAATCAAAACTGCTTGTTTTTGACTTCGAACTCACGGCCTCTCAAGTCCGAAACATCAAAGACATTACCAAACTTGAGGTCGTCGATAGAAACACTGTTATTCTAGAAATTTTTGCACAACATGCGAGAACGAAAGAGGCAAAAATTCAGATCGAAATCTCAAGACTTCGCTACCTTCTCCCCCGACTCACATCGATGTGGGGTCACTTCACCAAACAACGAGGTGGAGGGATGGCCGTAGGCGGAGAGGGTGAACAGCAACTTGAGCTTGACCGTAGGATGATCAGAGAACGAATTGAGTTCTATAAGAAACAACTTGAAGACGTCCAACGAACTCGAGAGCAGCAAAAGAAAAAACGCCAGAATCAAGCGGTCACTGCTGCACTTGTCGGCTACACTAACGCAGGAAAATCATCACTCATGAATCGCCTTTGTCGCGTGAACGTTTTAGAAGAAAATAAACTTTTTGCGACTCTTGATTCTACCTTTAGAACTCTAAACCCAGATTCTAAACCTCCTATGATCATGATTGATACGGTTGGGTTCATTTCGAATCTCCCGAACACACTTGTCCAAGGATTTAAAACGACACTTGAATCAGCACTCGAGGCTGATTTACTTGTTATCGTTTGTGACATAAGTGATCCGAATTACCAGAAACACCTAAAAGTAACTCAAGAAGTCTTAAAAGAACTTGGAATTGAAGACAAAGAACAACTTATTGTTTTTAACAAGAAAGACTTACTCAATGATCCTGTCAGAGCAAGGATTATCATGAGAAATCATCCTCACTCATTTCTTGTTTCATCATACGATGAGGAGGATATGAAGAGCTTGAGAAATCACATCATTGAATTCTTTCTTAAAAAACAAGATCACTATGATCTTTTTATTCCTTACGAGGATGGAGAAGCCCACTCTCGGATACGTGCCAATACGAATATCATGAAGACAGTTGCCCATGAATCGGGACTTTTTTATAGGATCCGAGTACCAGATTTTATTTTTCATCACTTGGGCCTCAATAATTATATTTTAGCCCCTGCGGAATCTAGTCGATTTGAAACTATCTCCACTTAAAAAATAAAAAAACTACTTGTTCAAGAGTAAAAAAGTTTCTAACCTTTTTTACCCTATGAAAAAGACGAGAGTTTTAAAACCAAAAACCACATTAAAAAATCGCTGGAATCTTCGTGAAACGAAGTTGAAAGAAAAGTGTATCAACTTGGCGCATCCGGTAGTCAAAGCCTCCTATACCTGGAGCATTCTCTCCGAACAACTCTGTGATGTTCTTGGTCCAGAGATTCATCACCAGTGGTTTAAATCAGCTAAGCCTCTTGTGATTTCTCACAATGTTCTCATCATCGAAGTACCGAATCACTTTAGTGCTCAGTGGATACACACCCACTATCACGAACTGGTAGACGTGCTCATATCAGCCATCGATCAAAAACTCACAACTTTTTTTGTTTCACAGTCAGAAAGAAATAGTTCAAATACTTAAGCTCTAAAAAGCTCCACTCCGAAAGTAGATCGTTAACAAAAATACGGCTACACTCAAGCCCAATCCGAGGATCAGCATATATTTATCTTTATTCATAAGATTATTATAACGGGAATGAGAATTAGCTTAAAGAAAATCTTTTAATCACAGCTTCGGCAAAATCAAATGGCTCAATCGGTTTAGAGACGCACACCACTTCCCCCAGATACTCTAACCCCACTTGTTCTCCAAGAAGGATTATTTTTTTCTCTTTAAGAAGAGGAGAATTTTCATAGATAGTCCGAAATTCTGCTCCGTTATCCAAAACTGTTTGAGCATCAAGGACAATAATTTCAATTTTAAGATCTTCCACAAGATAAAGAAAGTCTTCCGCCCGGTTTAAGGTATGAATAGGTAAAGCCTTGCTTTTAAAGACCTTTTCAACGATATCCGTCAGAAACTTGTTTTTATCGATCCATAAAACTGGACTCATTCGATTCGATTCCTTTGACAACTAGGACCGCAGATCATTACCATCTCGGAATGGAACTTGAAAAGCTTAAAATAAAAGTTATCGACAAAGGCTCGGGTCAAACTCTCTTCGAATGCACTAGAGATGAATCTGCTAAAGCATATCAAGCAGCAGCTGAATTTGAGGAAATGGGTCTTGATATTGAAGTCATCACTCCTAGCTTAACCGCAAGTTTATCAACCTCTCTAGGTTTATCTCGTGAACAAACAGAAGCTTTTGAAAAAAGCTTAGAGGAAGAATCTCTTGCTCATGAGGGTTCTTGTTGTTTCGAAGAGAACAAAAAAATCCATTAAAATTCTTTCTTAAAACCAGCGTAGTAGGATCGAGGGCTGACACTGTAGCCATAAACTTCTTCGTAGTCTCTGTTGAGCAAATTACTTACACTAAAATCAGCGCTAATAGAGGGAGAAATCTTTTTATTCATCGTTAAATCAAAGACTGAAAATCCGTTGAGCTTAACTGTTTTTCCATCTAGGTCTAGATCTCTTCTAGATGAATAGGTACGTCCATTAATATCTAACCAGAAATCCTCACTCCAATAATAGAGAAGCCTCGTGGTCGACATAAACAACGGACGTCTCAAAATGGCTGCCTGATAATGAGAAAAAGCTTGAGACGTCATCTCCTGAATAATTTTCACATTTTTCCAACTCCACTGATATGACAAGATTGCACCCTCAACTCTAAAGGAGTTTTGGTTCTTGTAACCTTGAGAAGTAAATGTGATAAGCCTCTCAATACTTGTTTTAAACAGAGTCAATCCAAGTTGATGATTATTTTTCTTATACCATAATTCAAATTGATGAGTTGTGTTTTCCTCTGGACGGAGTTTTTTATTCCCTACTTTCTGTCCCTGAAAATCAGGAGCATACAACTGATAGAGGCTTGGTGTTTTATACCCGGTTAAATATTGATAACTTGATTTCCAGTTTTGATTCTCAAACTCAAGAGCAGCTGACCAATTGAAAAAAGTATCAAAGATTGAATGGTGATCAGATCTAAAGCCAGTTGCTAAGTTTACTCCTTGATAAATTTCATTTTTAGATGAAACAAAAAACGAAGTAAGTTCACTAGCTTTTTTATCAGTATCGACTTTACTTTTCTCTTGAGTAAGTAAACTTCCAACGAGAAGACCACGATTGGGTTTCCAAAGGATTTCCTGTTGTGAATCACTGCCCTCATAGCGCTCTTTTCCGGATGCCTCTGAGATGACTTTCCGTTGATGAGTATTTTGGCCTGTTCTGAAAAAAACCTTATTTTTATAGGTCGTTCTCTGTTGGACAAGAAGCTGATTATTTTCAGATCTATCACTCTTGGTGTCGACTCCAAATCCATCGAGGTCAATTTGGGAGTGATTAGCTAAAAATAGTAAATCTGTTTTAAAACTCTCGCTCCACTTATGTTCTGAACTACTTAGTCCTTGGATGAGTTCAGCTTTATCTTTCTCTTTTGCTTTAAATCTTTTTTTATTCAATCGAGAAATACCTGAGGTTTTTAAGTATTGAAACGATAAGGTTCCTTGTGATTCTTTTCCTTTCCAGTCAGACATAAGTTGAGATTGAAAGGTCTCAAAAGAACCTGCTTTAAGTTGAAGAAAACTTAAAGGTTTTTCACCTCCTTTACGTGTATTGAGCTCAATTACACCGCCAAGAGCATCAGTTCCATAAAGCACTGAGGCTGGCCCAAGTTGAAGATTAATTCTTTCGATGCCTCCATTTAAAAGCATCCCTGCATCGAACTGCCGATCAGTATTACTCGTGTCATTGAGTCTCATCCCATCCATTAAAAAAAGCGTATGACGACTCTCTGCACCTCTTAAAAAAAGAGTTACTCTCCCACCAGGACCACCGTTCTGTGCAAAACTAACTCCTGGAAGTTTTTCTAACGCCTGTGCCGCGGTCATCAATGAAGTAGCTTGAATATCTTTTTCATCTAGTCTGTATTCAGTGGATGGAGAAAGTGAATCTTTAGGACTTCGAGATTCTACGTCAATTTGTGGTAATAAATCAGATGCGTGAACAACATGAGCTGCCAAGACAAAGAAAAAAAACAAAGACAAGTTCTCCTCCTCGGGAAAAGTCTTATATTAATGAGTTTGTATCTGACTTTACAGTTGCGGGACAGTTTAGGAGTCTCACCTAATTCCAAGATCTCATTAATAGTTAAGTTCAAGACTTATAGCGAAGGTTTTGGAGAAAAGCTAGTAAGAACCCCAGGGAGAAGCTCCCTGGGGTAAGAGAGAATTAGGCCGTCTTATTTTTAACTTCTTCGAAGTATACTTTTTCTTCCCATTTAATTTGCTCTTTCATCTCTTTATATTTAGGACTTTGAGTAAAATCTCGGTGGAGCTTGTTACGCTTAATGTCTTTTTCTTTCTCAATTTGTCGCTCCATTTTGTCGACAACAAGATCAAGAGATTTATACATGTTATCTGCGCAAGCCTTGGCGAAGAAGTCAAACTTAGGTCCATGAAGCTTAAGTTCTGCCCAATGTTCGTTCTCATGAACCCAGCAGACCCACTCCAGTGAAATATTACCTTGGAAATACTTTTCAAATTTTTCAGATTTCTGCTTAATGCGCTCATCAAGAGCTGGTGTGTGTTTTAAATGCTTAAAAGAGATTTTCAATTTCATAATACGTGCCTCTAAAGTTTTTTAATAATACTGACACCGTCATCCGATCAATTAATTATTTTTTTGAAACCTCCTTTGCTAGGCTCTTTTTCTCTGAGCCGATGTTGGAATATTCATCATTTCGCGATACTTCGCAACGGTTCGTCGAGCGACGACAATATCACGAGTGCTTAAGAGTTCAGAAATTTTCTGATCTGAGAGCGGCCGTTTTGGATCTTCATTCCCAATCATTTCTTTGATCTTAAGTTTTAAACTCTCACCCGCTATATCTATTCCGCCATTCTTACCGCCAATACCAGCGTTGAAGAAATACTTTAACTCAAATGTACCGATCGGTGTGTGCATGAACTTGTTGGTCGTGACTCGAGAAACAGTTGATTCATGCATGCCAATTTCATTCGCAATATCTTTAAGAATCATCGGTTTTAAGTATGCTGGACCTTTTTTAAAAAACTCTTGTTGAGTTTTCACAATTGATTCAGCCACTTTATGAATTGTCTTCTGTCTATTCTCAATTGATTTAATTAACCACAAAGCTGACCGTAGTTTATCCTGGACAAATTCTTTCGCTTGTTGATTATCCTGACCTGTTTTCATTAATGATTTATACAGATTCGAAACTCGAAGACGAGGAACTCCTTCATCATTGAGCTGTACGACAAACTCTCCTGAAACCTCGACAATAAAAATGTCAGGGACAACATAGTGAGTTTCATCGGCAGAAATTAAACGTCCAGGCTTAGGATTTAAGCTCATAATTATGAGTTCAGCATCCTTGATTTTTTCTCTAGATACACCCATCTCTTTAGAAATTTTTGCATAATCTTTCTTCTCAAGAGATCTTAGATGTTTTTGAATGATTAATTCTGCTAGCGGAGATCTCTCCGGCAACATCCGAGCTTGAAGAGTAAGACATTCCTCGAGATTCTGTGAGCCGCATCCGATAGGATCGAGATGCTGAACGAGTCCTAGAACTCCCAAAGCTTCATCTCGGTCTTCAATCTGACTTTTTGCTAAAATATCATCAAAAGGAACTTCAAGATATCCGTCATCATCAATGTTACCAATGAGAGAGAGGGCCAGCTCGAGCTTATCTTGATCTAGTGACTCCATCCGGAGTTGCCATTCAAGGTGCTCCTGAAGGGTGATCCCTTTCGTTACCATATTTTCATAGTTAGGAAGATCATCAGCGGAATAGTTTTCCTTGGTATTAGGAGCAGAAGAAGAGCTGTTGTAAGAATCAGAATATGATTCCCAATCGAAACTTTCCTTTGAACCTTCAATTAATTCAGGTCCTGAGAAATTATCTGATGTTGCTTCTTTCATTTCCATTTCTTCACGAGACACATCTTCAACTTTTTCTGCATCAACGTCGATTTCTTCAAGCATTGGATTTTCGACCATCTCTTGCGAAATCAAGTTTGTCATTTCAAGGTGGGTAAGAGTCAAAAGCTTAATCGCTTGCTGAAGCTGAGGAGTAATCATCAGCCCTTGCGTTTGCTTTAGTCCCTGTTGCATTTTGATGGCCATAAACACCTACATTTTAAATTCTTCACCAAGATAGAATTTACGAGCTGTCTCGTTGTTAACAATCTCATCAGGAGTTCCACTCACTAAGAGCTCTCCTTTGTTCATGATGTAAGCTCGGTCAACAATCCCAAGCGTTTCTCTTACATTATGATCCGTTATCAAAATACCTATATTCTTTGCCTTCAACTTCTTGATGATCTGTTGAATCTCGATCACTGCTAGAGGGTCAACTCCAGCAAAGGGCTCATCCAACAGAACGAACTTTGGCTCTAAGGCTAAAGCTCTAGCAATCTCGACTCGTCGTCTCTCTCCGCCCGAGAGCTCGCGCCCTTTAGACTTCCTCACATGATCGAGACTGAAATCCTGAATCAAAGATTGGAGTAAATTTTCTTTTTCACCCCGAGAAATATCTCTCATCTCTAAAACAGAATAAATATTTTCCTCAACTGATAACTCTCTAAACACACTCGCCTCTTGAGGTAAGTAACCTATTCCTCTTCGAGCACGCATATGGAGAGGTTCAGCTGTAATAT
>Ga0255183_1000546_pt1 | contig 14155 bp, 12 predicted proteins | sample Atl_UVDOM_RepB_8_FD_183638 | JGI IMG/M metagenome (GOLD analysis project Ga0255183, IMG submission 183638) | Freshwater microbial communities from Altamaha River, Georgia, United States - Atl_UVDOM_RepB_8d | ecosystem: Environmental > Aquatic > Freshwater > River | place: USA: Georgia...
CGGTCTTCAATCCATACTCCATCTGGTGGATGGTGGTGTTGATCTCTGCGCTTGGATTTGCCGCTTACGTCGCCATGAAAGTTGCTGGGCTGAACTACGGGTTACTGCTGACAGCGCTACTCGGTGGGATCGTCTCGTCCACTGCCATGACACTCACGCTCTCCAAAATGCACACCCAAGCTAGCTTGCGAACCATCCTTGCAGCGGGATTGTTGCTGACCTCTGCCCTGATGTTTCCACGGGTGCTGATCGAAATCAGCCTCATCAACCCTGGACTCACCGATCGGCTTGCCGCACCTTTGCTGGTGGCAGGAACAGTTTATGTGCTGAGTGCCATTGCACTGGCAATTTTGGCCACTCGTCAGCCCATCAATCTGACCGAGAGCACGCAACTGTTGCATAACCCCTTTGAAATCGGTCCCGCTGTCAGATTTGCCTTGCTGCTGACAGCAATTTTGTTCCTGGTGGAGGCCGGCAGGCGTTATGTGGGCGATGCAGGCGTGCTCGTGATTGCAGGGATATCAGGCCTGACGGATGTGGATGCCATCACCCTCTCGCTGTCAAAAGCAGCGCTAAGAGACTTGGACGCTCAGACTGCCGTGGCCGGCATTGGACTGGCTGTGATCAGCAACTCCCTGGTCAAGGCCGGCCTGATCAGCCTGGTTGGCGGCAAGGAGCTAGCCATCCGCTGCGTACCCATCATGTTGGCCGGATTGGCAGCAGGCGGACTGACATTGCTCGTTGCTTGAGACATTCAATCGTGGCCCCATCTCCCGGGAAAATGGAATCAGCGCATGACCTCGACGCGGCCCGGCCCGGCCTCGACCTGGCCAATCACTGCTGCACGCTCGCATCCATGCTGGCCAAACAGGTCCAGCACCCGCGGGACGTCCTCGGGACGGCAGGACACCAGCAGGCCACCCGAGGTCTGGGGGTCTGTCAACAGGGCACGCGCAACATCGTCCAAGCTCGCATCCAGATCGATTTGCGCCCCGTATGCTGCCCAATTGCGACCTGATGCTCCCGTCACCAGACCCTCACGGGCCAGTACCTCAACACCTGGCAGCAGCGGAACTTGTCCAAGAGAAATCTGGACCTTGAGCTTGGCACCCCTGGCGATCTCAAGCGCATGGCCCAGCAAACCAAAGCCAGTGACATCCGTGATGGCATGTACCCCATCGAGCATGGACAGCTCGGCCCCCGCGCGATTCAGCAGGGTCGTGCTGGCAATCATGGCACGGTAGCCATCCGCATCCAGCTTGCCTTTTTTCAGGGCGGCCGAGTAGATGCCCACGCCGAGAGGCTTGCCAAGCACCAACACATCTCCCGGCTTGGCATCGGCATTGCGCCGGATACGATCAGGATGAGCCAAACCCATGGCGACGAGCCCATAAATCGGCTCGACAGAGTCGATCGAGTGCCCACCCGCAATCGGAATGCCTGCCTCCCGACAGACTGACTCTCCACCCTTTAGAATCCCCGAAATGACGTCGTGGGGCAACACATTGATCGGCATGCCCACGATAGCAAGCGCCATGATAGGCTGCCCGCCCATGGCATAGACATCCGACAATGCATTGGTGGCAGCAATGCGGCCAAAGTCGAACGGGTCATCCACAATCGGCATGAAAAAATCTGTTGTGGCAATCAGTGCCTGCTCATCGTTGAGACGATAAACCGCCGCATCATCGGCTGTCTCGATGCCAACCATCAAGTTCGGGAAATGTTGTGCCAAGGGCATGTCCTTGAGCAGGTTCGCCAGCACGCCAGGGGCAATTTTGCAGCCACACCCACCACCATGGGAGAGCGAGGTCAGAGAGGGCACAGCAGTCAACGCATTCGTCATGATGAAAGGCTCTATCGGATCAATGTGAGTCTTTCCAGATGTTACGACACATCGCCAACATCTCCTGGGTGAGGAGTGTTCGATCAATTGGTTCGACATCACGCCATTAACGAAACACCCCGGTCAGGACATCCGCCACGATGGCTGTGCCGACTGCCAACAGAACCAGATCAGACCCCACTACCTGCCACTCATAACCAGGGTGAACGGGCAATCGAGAAAGCATGGATCCAGGCACCGTCTTTTTGGCAATGCCTGGAGGCAGCGGTTTGCCTCTGCCCAAATTCTTGGCAATGCCCGGCGGAAGTGCAGCATAGCCAGTGAGTCCAGAACCCAGAGCCAGCTCTCTGGCAGCCGTCACGCTAATGCCAGCCGTCACCACACCTGCCATCATGCCAGCGGTGCCATCCGTTCCCTGGGAGCCATTTTGTGTGGATCCCTTGGCTTGACCTTGATTCTTGTCTTGGCCTTGGCTTTGATTTTGGCCTTGACCCTTGCTCTGACTTTGACCTTTGCCCTGTCCACCTGCCTGGCCAGATGAGTTAGGGTTACCCTTTCCGGGTGGCGGATCTGCCAGCGCAGGTAAATAGGCGCCAACCAAACATGACGACAGGATCCATGCGGAGAGTCGAGAATTTTTCATGACTGATATCCAGCGGAAAACATCAGTCAACCATAGCCCATCAACAGACTTCGTGTTGCGATAAATGGTAAGAAAGTGTCGTGCATTGTTACAGTTTGGATGCACCAACCAAACCGCTAGGCTGGCAGGCCGAGCAATCGCTTGAGCCCCAGCCACTGTTGGGCAATGAAACCCTTGCCGTAATCCCGGCTGCCCTGACCCTGCAACTGATCGTGAATGCCGGTTGGGCCATATTGAGTGTCAAATCTCGCCGTACCAAAGAGGATGTCCCACACCGGAAACAGCACAGCAAAGTTATAGCCATGGGCCGGTCCCGAGGTGCTGGCGTCATACTCGATCGAGTGGTGATGGCGGTGAAAACGTGGGCTGACCAGTACCCTGTCACCGAGCCTGCCAAAACCCGTCCTGATGTTGGCGTGCGAGACACTTTCAACCAGCTGCGTCAGGACCACGATCAATACAAACTGGGCAGGTGGTACGCCAATGATCTGCGACAGGATGACCAGCAGGGAATCGCGAAGCAAATCATCCAGCAAGTGATTTCTGTTGTCACTCCACATTGTCATCTGCCGCTGACTGTGGTGCACCGCATGTAAGGCCCAGAAACGTCCAAACCGATGTTGCGCTCGGTGGTACCAGTAGTCGAATAAATCAAAAATCAAGAGGTAGATGATCAGGCTGACCCAGGCCTTGTCCGTGACGCCTGGCCAAAGCTGGTCCAGGTGAAAAGCTGAGAAACCAAGCACATGCGCCTTGCCAAACAAGGACAGCCACAGTGGCTGAACCATGAAAAACAAAGCGACACGAAAGAGTCCCAGGCGGTGGATCACTGTGTAGAGGATATCCACCCGAATTTGCTGGCGATCCACGACAGGTTCGGCTGGCCTCAGTCGTTGCGCAGTCCCCACCACCACAATCAGCAAGACCATTTGCAGCAGACCAATCAACAGCCACATCGTGCCTGTAAAGGCATCTTCGATGTAATTGCTCATGCCCAGGTGAAACAACACAGGCTGGGCGATGTTTTCAAAGATCCACTGGTGGGCAGCGTCAAACGCACTGACAAACGGTTGCATGATCAGCGTGAACGATAAAGAGGGTGAGTATCAATCGTGGCAAAACAGTAGCCTTTGGACTTGAGCCCGACAATCAGTGGCTCAAGTACAGCTGGCGCCCATGGGTCCTTTCTGGACCAGATCCCCAGATGCGCCATCAGAATATCCCCTGGGCGAATATTTCGCAACGCACGATCCAGCAATTGCTTGTTGGGGTATTTGTCACTAGGCAGCTCATCACCCAAAAAGCCTGCCGGTGACCAGCCGACATGCTCATAGCCGCACTGCCGGGCTGCCTGGATCAAGGCATCGGAAGTCTTTCCACCCGCTGCCCGAAAAAGCGGCAGCATGTCTTTGCCGGTCATCTGTTTGAACCGGGTAACGGATCGTCCCAACTCCTGACAATATTGTGCTGGGGTCCAGGTCTGAGTCTGGCCAGAGAGGGGACCGGCAGAGGCCCGCATCCGAAATCGACCATCTGGCAGGTCGGCAAGCCAATACACATGGTCAAACGTGTGGGTGGCAAAAACATGACCCTCTTGGGACCTGGCTTTCCACCAGGGCGCCCACTCTTCATCCAGGCTGGTTCCGCCCGTTCTGGTTTTCTCGTTGGCCAGGAAAAAACTCGCTCGTACCTGCTGGCGCTGCAACACATCGGCAATCAGAGGTGCCACTTCCATATGGCCGGTATCAAAGGTCAGGTAAACCGGCTTGCTGCAAGCGGCAGCTGGAATCTCGGCAGACGCCATCGCAACAGCGTGGCCCCATGCCAAACACACCAACAGCCACTTACTGGCGCGGTGCATGGTTGAGGGTCCAGACACCGTGCGGAGACTTACCGACTTTCACATTGCGGGTGACCGCCTTGGTCTCAATGTCAATGAAGGTCAGCGTTCCGGTCCAGCGCGTTGTCACCAGCAGCGTTTTCCCATCGGCCAGCATCTCCATGCAATCCGGGCCGGACGAGGCCTTGAACACATCCACAACTGCCAGACTGCCAAGGTCGATCCGGCTGATCGTGTTGGCGGTTCGGTTGCTCACAAACACATGCTTGCCATCACCCTGCGCGCGAAACGCATGGGCGCCCTTGCCAGTCTTGATCCGCTTGATCTCGACAGGCTTGGGGCCCGAGACGTCCAACACCTGCACATCGGACTCTCCTGTCAAGCCGATCAGGAGAGTCTTGTCGTCAGGCGTCAGAAAAAGGTCGGCCGGCATCTTGCCAACAGGAATCGTCCACATCGGGGTCTGTGTCGCGAGGTCAATGGCGATCAGTTCATTGCTGTCCTGCAAAGTGACATAGGCAATCTTGCTTTTGCTGTCGATCGCAATATGGCTTGGGGTTTTGCCTGCAGGGATCCGCTTGACCAAGTTGAGCTTGAACTGATCCCCAGCGCCCTCCCAGCGATAGATGTCGATATGGTCCAGGCGGTTGGCCGCCGTCACAAACCACTTCATGTCGGGCGAAAAGCGCAAATGATAGGGATCGACAATCCCGGTCATGGTTCGCTGCACCTGGCCTGTCAGTGGATCCAGGAATGTGATGGAGTCACTTGCAGCATTGGCCACCATGACCGACTTGCTGTCGGGTGAAAGGTAAATGTGATGTGGTTCCTTGCCAGTTGGCACGCGCCGGATTTCCTCAAAGGTGACTGGGTCGATGATGCTGACATTCGCATTGAGCGAGTTCAAGACAAAGATCGGAGTGGAGGAGGAGGGCGCTATGCTGGGTGTGGCGTGTGTCAGCGTGGCGAAAAAAAACAGCAGCAAGCTGTAGACTAGAGCAAAAGTGCGTGAAAACAAGATGTCAGCCCGGTTGAGGTAGTAGCGGTGAAGTCGTGGCGGTGAAGTCGTGGCGCCAAATTGGCAGCAAACAATTGGTTGCAAAGATGGTGCCGATGGCAACAATGCTATTTTGTCACAGCCATCCGTATCTTGTTCATCCCTGTTCAAGATTTAAGCCCTTTTTTGGAGATGACTGGTGAAAGGTCCCGACCGATTAAGAGAGTTTGTTTGTGCCATTGCCCAAAGGGTGGAAGCCGGACGAGAGGAGGCCGACATGCTGGCATTTGGCAAATCCTGCATGGCCAAGCTAATTGAGGACGATGGCTGGCTCCCAGCGGAGTGCGCCAAGCCTCACCCCGTCTACTATCAGCAACATCTCCTTTATGCTGATCCACTAGACCGCTTTTCAGTGGTCAGCTTTGTTTGGGGACCAGGGCAACGAACCCCCATCCATAACCATACTGTCTGGGGGATCATCGGCATGCTGCGGGGTGCTGAAATCGCTCAGCCATTCGAACGCATGGTGGATGGCACCATGCGGGCGGCTGGCGAACCCCATGTGCTCCAGCCAGGTGAAATCGAGTGCGTATCCCCTCGAATTGGAGACATACACCGCGTCAGCAACGCTCATGCAGACCAGGTTTCCATCAGCATCCATCTTTACGGTGGCAACATTGGAAAACTGACACGATGCGTGTTTGATGATCAGACTGGCGAGGAAAAAGCCTTCGTGTCGGGATATTCCAACGCCATGACACCCAACCTTTGGTTCAAACCCGCCAGCGCAGCATGATCTCGACCCAACCACCACCCCTTTCGCACAGCAAGTGCGCTCTGGATCACTGATGAATGCTTTGATTGAAATGCAGCAACGCTCGACGCTGTTTTTTGGCCACCACCATGGGCTGGCACATATCCGGCTTTCCCAACCCATGCGGGGCAACGCATTGAGTGCAAACCTGGTCGAGGACATTCACGCTGCGCTGGACGAGTGCGAGAGCAAAAAGATCCGCAGCCTCATTCTGACAGGTGAGGGGCGACATTTTTGCACCGGCATGGATCTGTCGGGTCTTGAAAACGAAACTGACGGGAGCCTGTTATGGCGCTTTATCCGGATCGAGCAGATGCTGGATCGGCTGTGGCACGCCCCCTTCACCGTGATGAGCTTTGCCACCGGCAGGACATGGGGCGCAGGTGCAGACTTGTTTTGTGTGGCCAGTCTGCGATGGGCAACAGAGGAGGCCACCTTCCGATTTCCAGGGGCACAGTTTGGTCTGGTATTGGGTTCAGGCAGGCTTGCACAGCGAATTGGCACGGATCGAGCCCGTGAATGGGTGTTGCGCAACCAGGTCATTGATGCCCAAGACGCCTTGCGCTGCGGCTTGGTCAGCCATCACGGCCACGCGGAGGATTTTTTCAAACTTGCTGACGAATTGCACGAAACCAACACCACGACCGTACCGACTCAGCAGATGGTGCATGCCGCCACGCGCATGACGGATTCGGATGCATCCCTGTCAGCATTGGTTCGATCCGCTGCAAGACCCGGACTCAAGCACCGCATTCAACAATACCGGGACAGCTTGAGCAAGCTGCCCCTCAACCATTGATTGCTAGATCAAGCTTCCTGCCAGCCTCATTGCAGCTTGATGCCCAACTCTTTGACCAAGGGCTCCATGGCCTGGCGGTCTTCCTGAATCGTCTTGGCCAGCTCCTGCGGCGTGCTGCCGACTGCCACCATGCCAAAAGACTGAAGACGCTTTTGCATCTCGGGCTCTTTCAACACCTGAGCCACTGTCTGCTGCACCTTGTCAACCACCGGCATGGGTGTTCCAGCAGGTGCAAACAAGCCGAACCAAGGCTGGGACGAATAGCCTGGCATGCCAGACTCCGAGAGGGTGGGCGTATTGGGCAAGCCCGGGAAACGTTGAGGGCTGGTGATCGCGATGGCTCGGACACGGCCGCTGTCAAGCATGCCCTTGGCGCTGGATGGCGCCTCAAACGCCACATCAAGCAAACCACTGATCAGGTCACCTTGCGTTTTGGAGGCAGCATTGGCCGGGGCATACAAGGCCTTGATGCCCTCCTTGCGGGCGGTTTGCTCCCAGATCAGGTGAAACGCTGAGCCAATCGCGTAGGAACCAATCGTGAGCTCTTTTTTCTTGCTTGCTTCGACAAAATCTTTCCAAGTCTTGATCGGACTGTCATTGGCCACGATAAAGATGAAAGGCGTGCGCGCGACCAAGGTGATCGGCTGCAAGTCCTTGATGGGGTCGTAGGGCAGGCTTTGAACAGCGAAAGGCATGATGGTCACGGCGGACGCCACCACCATCCCAAGCGTATAGCCATCAGGTGCTGACTTGACCAGCGCGCTTGTGCTCACAATGCCCGAGCCACCAGGGCGGTTTTCCACCACCACAGGCTGACCCCATACCTCGGACAGGCGAGTTGCCAGCACGCGCAGCATCACATCCACCGGGCCGGCAGGCGGATTGGCCACGATGATTTTGACAGGCTTGTCGGGATAGGCAGCCAGCGCCGGGACTGACACCGCGGTCGTCAATGCCAGCAGTACTCCTGCGATGAGTTTTTTAAACAATGGATTCCCCTTTGGATGTGTCAATCGAATTGGTCTGATGGAAAGATCCTGATTGTCGAATCTTGTTTACTGGTAAGCATGGATGTGCGGCATCTCGTCCCAGCCAGGAGAGCCGCCACGTATGAAAGCAATCCACGCCCCCTGCATCTTAACTGCCAAATACTGTCCATGGGCAGGATCCATGCCATGGAGAAAGGGTGCTTGGGAAAATGCCTCCAGGTTGCCAAACATGAATGGCAACTCGATGCAATGGCAGGCTCCATGATCGGGGTTGGGGCCATAATCAAATCGAAACAACCAGGCATGCTTGCCCTGGGCACGGGCATCTTCTGCCCACCGCCTGGCTGGCGCACCAAAAATCTCATCACCCAGGGCGTCGCTTTGCGCATCCACAACCATGCCAGGAAATGCAGCCATTTCGTTTTTGGTGTAGCCCACGAGGACATCGACCTTGCCTGCCGCATGGCGCATGATGGCTGGGTCACTGCTGTCAATCACCTGACCATCCATGACCGGACAGAACAGGCTACGGTTCGCCCCCTCGGCTTTCAACGCAGCAGTGACCGACGGATCCTGCTGCGCCTTGAGCAGCGCCTGCACAGGAAGAGCACGCGCCTGATCTAGCGTCGAGACGCCCGCTGCCTTCAGAAACGTCTGGCTCAATTCATCTGCAACGTCTGCAGCACGAAACCCCCGTCCAAGCGAAGCACTCTGCAATAGTGCGCGGTGAAATTTCGGTTGGCGAGTCAGCATTGCAGCGATGTTGAAACCACCAGCAGACTGCCCCATCGCCGTGACGTGATCAGGATCACCACCAAACGCTTCGATATGCTCTGCCACCCAATCCAGCGCCGCCTCATGATCGAGCAGCCCCACATTGCAGGTTTCACCGGGCACGTAAAGCCAACCCAGGGCAGCCAGGCGATAGTTGACGCCAACCACCACCACATCCCCGCGCTTGGCCAAGGCTGCACCGTCGTACCAGTCCAGTGCTCCCCCGCCACTTTGCCAGGCACCGCCATGGAACCAGACAACCACAGGGCGTTTCTGATTGTCTGCTGCCGGGGTCCAGATTGTGAGCTTGAGACAATCCTCTGACTGAGTCGCCTCAAAATCTCCCATGACGTCCCGCAAGCGGGACGGGAGCTGTGGGCAAACGGGCATCACGCCAGTGGCATCCAGCGTGCTCGGCCACTCGCATGCCACCGGAGGCCGAAAACGCAGTCCCCCCACAGGCGCTTTTGCATAAGGAATGCCACTGAAACGCTGCACACCAGATAACTGCGTGCCAGTCATCTTTCCTGCTTTCCACTTCACGTTCACGCCGGACATCTTTTTGCCTCCATCTTGGATGATGCACATCATATCGCTGACGATAGAATGGTTACGATTGCCATCTTTCAAGCAGCTGGAGCGCAGATGCGAGCACTAGACCGCACCGACCTGAAAATTCTTGACGTGTTGCAACGAAACGGCAGGATTTCCATGACCGAGCTGGCAGACGAAGTCAGCCTCTCGACCACGCCTTGCTCCGAGCGCGTCAAGCGCATGGAGCGCGAGGGCGTGATCCAGGGCTATTACGCCCGCGTCAACCCCAACGCACTTGGCAGAAAACTATTGGTATTCCTGGAAATCAAGCTTTCCGCCAAGTCGGGCGATGTGTTTGAAAAGGTCAAAAAGGAAATCATGCATATCCCTGAGGTCATGGAATGCCACCTGGTTTCCGGTGACTTTGACTATCTGGTCAAGGCCAGGCTCAAGGAAATGAACAAGTATCGTCAACTGTTGGGCGAAATCCTGCAGCGACTTCCCGCCTCGGCGGAGTCACGCAGCTATGTCGTGATGGAGGAAATCAAAGAGACGCTTTACCTGCCAACTGACCGATAAACCGCCACAAAGACTCACTGTCGGCGTTGGCGACGTTAAACCGAAACCAGGATGAAGGCTGGTCCAGCGGCCGAAAATACGAGCCTGGCGCCAACCAGATGCCATGCTCGAGGGCTTGAGCGGCGATGTCGTTTGCACGCGACGGCGCAATAGGCAAGTCAGCCCACAAGAAAAGCCCTGCGCCAGGCTCGACAAACATGGGGATGCCAATTTCCTTGAAATGACCTGCGACAAGCTGATGTGCTTGATGCAACTGCGCTTTGAGCGCACTCACGTGCTGCTCATGATGGCCCTCCAGCAGCACGTTGGAGACGATGCGCTCTGACACCTCGGACGAGGTCAAACCCACCGCCATTTTTGTTCGCGCAAACGACTGCAACAAGCTTTCATGGGCAGATAAAAAACCCACTCGCAGCATGGGCGAGATCGTTTTGGAAAATCCGGATAGGTAGATCACCCGCTGCAAACCATCCAGCGCAGCCAGACAGGGCAAGTCAGCCTGCGCCAACTCTCGATAAATGTCATCCTCGATGATCCACATGTCGTGGGCTTTTGCCACCTCAATGAGAGAGACCGCACAAGACTTGCTGAACGACACGCCAGATGGATTTTGCAGCACGGTGTTGACGAATACCGCTTTAGGCTGATGCTGGTGCGCGAGCGCGTCGAGTTGCGCCAGGTCGACCCCATCATGAGTCTTGGCCACGCCGATCACCTTCAGGCCCGCCAACTGCAGGATCTGCAGCAGGTTGCAATATCCTGGATCCTCCACCAATACGGTATCGCCCGGCCTGAACAAAGTGCGCACAACGATGTCAAGTGCCTGGGTGACCCCTTGGGTCATCAAGATCCGGTTGCTATCCACGGGCAACCCCGTGCTCCTGAGCCTTGCTGCGATTTGCTCGCGCAACCGCCCCATGCCATAGGGATGGCCGTACCCCCCCATCCTGGCGCCAGGTGCGCGGCTCAACACCCTCAAGGCGTGCTGCAAGCCTGCAGAGTTGATCCACTCACCGGGTATCCAGCCGCAACCTGCCTTGGTTGGAACCGAGTGATCGGCAAACACGTCAGAGAGTAGCCAGGCTGCATTCAAGGCGGGAACTGCCCAGGGCCTGGGGACAGTTTCCCCTCGCCAATCGGCCACGCTGTAGCCTGATCCGGGGCGCGAGTTGACGAGCCCTTGCGCGCTGGCGCGCTGATAGGCATCAGACACCGTAAAAGGACTAACCTTGAGCGTGGTTGCCAAGCGCCGGATCGAGGGCAGGCGGTCTCCTGGCCTTAAGCGACCCTCATGCATTGCCCGCCCAATCTGCTGGACAATCTGATCCACCAGCGGTGCGGTGGTCTGTCCGTCACTGGTCCGTCCGTGTCGAATCAGGCTGAATTCAAATGTATTCATCCTGTACAGTTTGCCTCAAGACACGCAAACTGTACAGGAACCAGCTGGGAGGGTCGAAGTACATTTCCGTTATGAATCGGGAGGTTTACACCACATGAACGCCGTCACTGAAAACGTCACCCTGTCCCAAGACCTGGATCTTTCCAACTTCTGGATGCCCTTTACTGCCAACAAACAGTTCAAGGCAGCTCCGCGCCTGCTCAAGTCTGCCAAAGGCATGTACTACACCTCCGTGGATGACAGGCCCATCATGGACGGTACGGCTGGCTTGTGGTGCGTCAATGCCGGCCATGGACGCCAAGAAATTGTCGATGCGGTAGCGCACCAGCTGACCGAGATGGACTATGCGCCCTCTTTCCAGATGGGCCACCCGCTCGCGTTTGAAGCTGCCACCAAAGTCGCTGGCATCATGCCGGATAATCTTGATCGCATCTTTTTTGCGAACTCTGGCTCGGAGGCTGTCGATACCGCACTCAAGATCGCCATTGCCTATCACCGTGCGCGTGGCGAAGGCCAACGAACCCGACTGATTGGCCGCGAGCGCGGCTACCATGGTGTGGGCTTTGGCGGCATCTCGGTCGGTGGCATTTTGGCTAACCGCAAAACGTTCTCTGCCAACATGATTCCAGGCGTGGATCACTTGCCACAGACGCTGAACATCAGCGAGGCGGCCTTCAGCCAAGGCCAGCCTGAGTGGGGCGCACATCTTGCGGATGAGCTTGAGCGCATTGTTGCCCTGCACGATGCATCCACGATTGCTGCCGTGATTGTCGAACCCCTTTCCGGCTCCGCAGGTGTGCTGGTGCCTCCCAAAGGCTACCTGCAAAAGCTGCGCGAGATCTGCACCAAGCACGGCATCCTGTTGATTTTTGACGAGGTGATCACCGGTTTTGGGCGCTTGGGCAAAGCGACTGCCAGCGAATACTTTGGCGTGACGCCTGACATGATCGCGATGGCCAAGGCGATCAACAACGCTGCCATCCCCATGGGCGCTGTTGCTGCCCATCGAAACATTCACGACACCATCGTCAACAACGGTCCTGCCGCAGGCATCGAGCTGTTCCATGGCTACACCTACTCGGCACACCCTGCAGCTGCGGCTGCTTGCGTTGCCACGCTGGACATCTATGCACGCGAGTCCTTGTTCGAGCGTGCTGGCCAGATGGCACCCGTGTTTGAAAAAGCGGTTCATGCCCTGCGCGGCCATCCTCACGTCAAGGATATCCGCAACTTGGGCCTGGTGGCAGGTGTCGAGTTGGAGCCTCGCCCAGGACAGCCAGGCGCACGCGCCTACGAGGCCTTCTTGAAGTGTTTTGAAAAAGGTTTGATGGCACGCTTCACAGGCGACATCCTGGCTTTTTCTCCTCCCCTGATCATCAATGAGGAGCAGATTCAGGAAATGTTCTCCATCGTGGGCGATGCACTGAAAACGGTTGCCTGACCGCAGACTGGCGTTGGAAAATAGGTCTCAGTGGCTCGACCAGCGCCGTACGCTGTGATCGTTGCCACTCTTGCAAACAAAAGCCGGACAAGATATGTCCCGCTTTTGTTTGATCGGTTGAGCCTTGTCAGGTGATCGGTGCTGGGTTGAACAACACTAGCGAGTTGTGGAGACGGTGTTGCTCTGCCCAGGTTTTTTTCCTGCCGCTTGCCACCTCCAGCATGTAGCGGAACATCTCCCATCCCAGTTCCTCGATGGTGCATTGACCGTCGGCAATGCGGCCTGCGTTCACATCCATCAAGTCATGCCAGCGTCGAGCCAAGTCAGTGCGAGTGGCAACCTTGATAACTGGACAGTGGGCCAATCCATACGGCGTTCCCCGCCCGGTTGTAAAAACATGCATGTTCATCCCGGCAGCAAGCTGCAAGGTTCCACAAATAAAGTCGCTGGCTGGGGTGGCAGCATAAATCAGTCCACGCTTGCCGTTGAGCCGCTCACCCGGTGAGAGCACACCGGAGATCGGCGCCGAACCGCTTTTGATGATGGATCCCATGGCCTTTTCCACGATGTTGGAAAGACCACCCTTTTTATTGCCTGGCGTGGTGTTGGCGCTTCGGTCCACGCCTCCTCGCGCCAGATAAGCGTCATACCATGCCATTTCGCGGATGATCTCTTGCGCCACCTCCGGTGACACCGCCCGGGATGTCAGTTGATCGACACCGTCACGGACTTCGGTGTTTTCGCTGAACATGACGGTGGCACCTGCGCGAACCAGCAAGTCCGTGCAAAATCCAACGGCCGGGTTGGCGGTCGCACCGGAGAACGCATCACTGCCACCGCACTGCACCCCCACCACCAGCGCCGAGGCTGGAACCGTCTCGCGTCGCCTGGCATTGAGCCGGGTCAGGTGCATGCGTGCCTGAGTCATGATGGAATCGATCATGGACATGAAGCCAACATGCTTGTCATCCTGCAGGCAAATCACATCCAACGTACCGTTGTCGCCTCGCGCAGAGGCGATCGGAATCGATCCCTCCGGCATGAGTCGCTCAGGTTGCAGCTTTTCACAGCCCAGGCTCACCACCATGACCTCACCGCCAAAGTTTGGGTTCATGCTGATATGGCGCAGGGTTCGAATCGGAATGGCCGCATCGACCGCATCAATCGCCACGCCACAGCCATAACCATGCTCTAGGCCCACCACGTCATCCACGTGGGGAAACAACGGCAAGAGCTCGTCACGGATTTTCCTTACAGCAAATTCCACGACACCTGACACACACTGGACGGTCGTGGTGATTGCCAGAATATTGCGCGTCCCGACTGTTCCATCCGCATTGCGATAACCCTCAAAGGTAAAGCCCTCGAGAGGCGTCATCACTGGTGACTGGCGAGTCGAGATGGGCAAATCATCCAGCCCCTGCGCGCCTGGCATGTCAAGCACGCGCTCATGCACCCAGCTGCCTGCAGCGATATCCTGCCTGGCGCGCCCAATCACCA
>Ga0255183_1000559_pt1 | contig 13897 bp, 10 predicted proteins | sample Atl_UVDOM_RepB_8_FD_183638 | JGI IMG/M metagenome (GOLD analysis project Ga0255183, IMG submission 183638) | Freshwater microbial communities from Altamaha River, Georgia, United States - Atl_UVDOM_RepB_8d | ecosystem: Environmental > Aquatic > Freshwater > River | place: USA: Georgia...
TCAGTGGATGGGTGCGGAAGAGGGAAGCACGTTTTTTGGCCTTTATGTGGTGGACGAACTGTCGCATCTGCTCAAGATCGCTTCCTACATCGCGGTTGCCGTCACGCTCATCTATGGTCGGGAGTACATCCAGAGCCGTGACATGCTGCGTGGCGGTGAGTTTTACGTGCTGACCCTGTTTGCCTTGCTGGGACAGATGGTGATGATTTCCGCTGGAAATTTCATGACGATCTATCTCGGTCTCGAGTTGATGTCGCTGGCAATCTATGCCTTGGTGGCCATTCGGCGTGAGGATGCTCAGTCAACCGAGTCAGCCATGAAGTACTTTGTGCTGGGTTCCTTGGCATCTGGTTTCATGCTTTACGGCATGTCGATGATTTATGGTGCGACGGGCAGCTTGGATCTGGATGATATTTCTGATGTCATCCAGTCTGGACAGGTGGCGTATCTGCCGATGGTCTTTGGACTGGTCTTTCTGGTGTCCGGGTTGGCGTTCAAGCTCGGCGTCGTGCCTTTTCACATGTGGGTGCCTGATGTTTACCAGGGTTCACCGACTGCAGTGACGTTAGTGTTGGCCGCCGCACCAAAGCTGGCTGCGTTTGCCATCATGCTGCGTATTCTGGTGGAGGCATTGCCTGCGCTAACTGGCGACTGGCAGCAGATGTTGATGATTTTGGCAGTGTTGTCTCTGGCAATCGGCAACCTGACAGCTATCGTGCAGACCAACTTCAAGCGGATGCTGGCGTATTCGACGATTTCTCACATGGGGTTTGTGCTCTTGGGCATGATGGCAGGTTCAGGCGAGGGCAATCCCTTCGCCAACGCATCCGCTTATGGTTCCTCATTGTTTTACATGTTGACATACGTGCTCACCACGCTGGGCTCACTCGGTATGGTGTTATTGCTCTCCCGCCAGGGATTTGAGGCTGAGACCATTAGTGACCTCAAGGGTCTCAACCGCCGCAGTCCCTGGATGGCAGCCGTGCTCATGATCCTGATGTTCTCGTTGGCGGGGCTGCCACCTTTGGTCGGGTTCTATGCCAAGCTCCTGATCCTCCAGGCGGTGCTTCAGGCGGGCCACTTGTGGCTGGCTGTTGTGGCTGTGCTTTTCTCGTTGATTGGCGCGTATTACTACCTGCGTGTCATCAAGGCCATGTACTTTGACGAGCCAGAGGGCGAGCCGGCTCCCATCCAAATTTGTGGCGCGACAAGATCGGTCATGACAATCAACGCCGGACTGGTTGTCGTGCTGGGACTGTTGCCAGGTGGGCTGATGGCACTTTGCCTGCAGGCCATCCGCACTTCAATACTTTAATTCCACTTATCGAGTAGAGGCCTTTCACAATGAATCAAACTGCCGCAGTATGGCTGCTGATCATTGTGTCGGCCTTGCTTGCCAACCTGCCATTCATCAATGAAAAACTGATGGGCGTGCTTGCCATACGAGCCTTGCCCGTCAAGTCCTTTTTCATCCGGCTGATCGAGATGTTGGTGCTATATGTCATGATTGGCCTAGTGGGTTGGGCCATCGAGTCGACGCTTGGCAACGTGTTCAAGCAAAAGTGGCAGTTTTATGTGACCACCCTGACCTTGTTTTTCGTTATGGGATTTCCTGGGTTTGTGTATCGCTACCTGCTGCGAAAGAGCAGCGACAAAACAGGATTGTTGGTCTAGAACACGTTTAGGTTTTCAACCCTCAAACCAGTTCAATACGGCATCCAGTGCCGACACATTCAATGCGTAGCGTGCTTGGGCACGAACGACAGCCTTCGCGCGGTAGGCGACTGCATATCCTGCCATGGATAACATTTTCAGGTCATTGGCACCGTCTCCAATGGCAATGATCTGTTCAGGCAGGGTGGCTCCACAATCCTTTGCAAATGCAGCCAGCGTGTCAGCCTTGCCTTGCGCATCCAGTATCCGGCCTTGGACATGACCTGTCAGCACGCCGTTTTCAGTCTGCAGCACATTGGCATGAGCGGCATCCAGATTCAGGATGGATTTCAGTTTTTCCGTGAAAAAAGTAAATCCTCCAGATACGAGCAGCACGCGTATGCCGTGCTGCCTGGCCGTGCTGACAAGAGTTTCCGCCCCTGGATTGAACCGAAGCTTTAGGTCAAATACCTGCTGCAACACCTCGATGTGCAGGCCCTTGAGAAAAGCGACTCGGCGAATCAGGCTCTCGGAAAAGTCCTTGATCTCGCCGCGCATGGCAGCCTCGGTGATGGAGGCGACCTGTTCCTTGACACCGCCAAACGCGGCGATCTCATCAATGCACTCAATGTTGATGAGGGTCGAGTCCATGTCCATGGCCAACACGCGCACATCGGAAAGCTTGATCCCGGCGGGCACAAATGCCGTGTCCACATTGGCGCTTTCTCCCCAGTGACGGATTTGCTCCTGGGTGATGGCCTCGGTGTCCACGTCAAGCAGCCTGGCGGCTGTGGCGCTGATGCGTTGCACGCCTTCAGCCTGTGAAAGGGCTGCGGCGAGCTCCACCTGATCCTGAGAGAGGGCGGGGGACTGAATGACGAGATGTGTCGTGGTCATGGGAGCGTGGCGATGAGCAAGTCGTTGAATTATGCCAGTGAGCGAAGCAGATTGCGTACCGCCTCAATCCGGCTTGCTACCTCTGCGCCCATGATTTCCGCCTTGAGCTTGTCGGGACCAGAGAATCGGATGTGCTTCTGTTTTTGAACCAGTTCGATCAGCTTGAGGGGGTCAACAGTGGTGTTGGACTTGAAATGAATCAAGATTTGCGACTCGCTCGCATCAATTTTTTGGATGCCTAGCTGTTGCGCGGTCAATCGGATCCGATGCGTGGCGAGCAAGGTTTTGGCAGCCTCAGGTAGCTTGCCAAATCGGTCAATCAGTTCCTCCTGAATGGCGATGAGCAAGTCTTCGCTGCTGGCATTGGACAGACGCTTGTAAACCGACAGCCTGGCGTGGACATCACCGCAGTAGTCAGCCGGCAGCAGGGCGGGGGAGTGCAGGTTGACCTCGCATCCTGCACTGAATGGTGCATCCAGGTCTGGCTCCTCGCCTGCCTTGAGCGCACGTACCGCCTCATTGAGCATGTCGTTGTACATGGAGAAGCCGACTTCCTGGATGTTGCCAGACTGTGACTCGCCCAGAACCTCGCCCGTGCCACGGATCTCAAGGTCATGCATGGCCAGGAAAAAGCCCGAACCGAGCTCTTCCATGGACTGAATCGCCTCCAAGCGTTTTTTGGCATTGGAGGTGATGGCGTCCTCCCCTGGCGTCAACAGGTATGCATAGGCCTGGTGGTGAGATCGTCCAACCCGGCCGCGCAGCTGATGCAGCTGCGCCAGTCCAAACCGGTCAGCACGGTGGATGATGATGGTGTTGGCCGTAGGGACGTCGATCCCCGTTTCAATGATGGTGGTACATAGCAGCACGTTGAATCGCTGCTGGTAGAAACCTTTCATGACCTGCTCTAGCTCGCGCTCGCCCATTTGACCGTGTGCAATCGCGATGCGTGCCTCTGGCACCAGCTCCTGCAGCCTTGCCCGACGGTTCTCGATCGTATCCACCTCGTTATGCAGGAAATATGCCTGGCCACCACGCTTGAGCTCGCGCAACAGTGCCTCGCGAATGGTGCCGTTGTCCTCTCGACGCACGAAGGTCTTGATCGCCAGGCGCTTTTGGGGAGCAGTGGCAATGACGGAAAAGTCCCGAATCCCCTCCAGGGACATGCCAAGGGTTCGAGGAATCGGCGTGGCAGTCAGCGTCAGGACATCCACCTCGGCCCGCAAGGCTTTCAGCGCCTCTTTTTGTCGTACGCCAAAACGATGCTCCTCGTCGATGATGACCAGGCCTAATCGCTTGAAATTGACGTCCTTGGACAAAATCTTGTGCGTGCCGATCACGATATCGATTGTGCCCTGGTTGATGCCATCAATCGCAGCCGACACCTCTTTTGCAGAACGAAACCGCGAGAGCTCGACCACTTTGACTGGCCAGTCGGCGAATCGGTCGGAAAACGTCTGGGCATGCTGCTCAGCGAGCAGTGTGGTGGGGCAAAGCAAAGCGACTTGTTTGCTGTTGGCAACGGCGAGGAATGCTGCACGCAAGGCAACCTCGGTTTTGCCAAACCCCACATCACCACATACCAGGCGGTCCATCGGTCGGCCAGATGTCATGTCGGTGATGACAGACTGAATGGCCTGCGCTTGGTCAGGAGTTTCCTCAAACCCAAAGCCCTCGGCAAAGAGGTCATAATCCCCGAGAGGCAGCTTGAATGCATAGCCCTCCCGAGCGGCACGCTTGGCATACAGGTCCAGCAGTTCTGCAGCAGTGTCACGGACTTGCTGTGCAGCCTTTCGCCTTGCCTTGTCCCACTGGCCTGAGCCCAGCAGATGCAAGGGAGCGGCCTCCGGGTCTGCACCGCTGTAGCGGGCAATCACGTGCAGCTGTGAAACAGGAACATACAGCTTGCTTTGGCTAGCGTACTCGAGGTGGAGAAACTCCATCTCACCCTCGCCCATGTCCATGCTGACCAGCCCGTGGTAGCGTCCGATCCCATACTGTGCATGCACGACGGGGTCTCCTTCGCGCAGCTCGGACAAGTCGCGGATCATCGACTCGACATCGCTGGCGCGCTCCTGGTCTCTGCGAGTGCGACGTGCTGAGCCTATATGTCCGGGGTAAAGATCGTTTTCGGTCAGGAAAACGACAGGGCCCTGATTGACTTGAAATCCGGTCGTTAGAGGCGCAACTGTGATGGCAAAATGCGCATCCGAGTGCAGAAAGGTGTCCACCGACTCAGTTTGTGCATCGGGTGTCAGGCCATGCTCTGCCAGCATCTGTACAATGGTTTCACGGCGACCGTGCGAGTCTGCGCACAGGATCAGCCTGGTTGGAGTGACAGGGAGCAGGCCCGAGCCCTCTGATGCTTGCTGCGCGTGAAGCACCGCTAAACGCAACTTGGCGACTGGATCCTCTGCCCGACGGGAGACGGCAACATCTGGCGCAGCAGCGAAATCGGGATGAGGGCTGGTCGTGGTCAGAGAGATCCTGGCAAAGGCCTTGAAGGACTCAAACAGGGCATCTTGTTGCAAAAAAAGCGAGTCTGGGGGTAGCACAGGGCGCTCGCGGTCGCTTTTGAGGAACTGGTAACGGCTGTTGGTGTCCTGGGTGAATCGGCGAATGGCGTCCTCAATATCGCCGGTCGTGAGCGTGATGGTGTCAGGCGTGAGGTAATCAAAGAGGGTGGCAGTATCCTCAAAAAACAATGGCAGGTAGTACTCAACGCCTGCGAACGGAATCCCGTTGCCCATGTCACGATAGGGAAGGGCGCGCGAGGGGTCGCCCTCGAACACCTCCCGGAACCTGGCTCTGAACTGGTTGCGGGCTGCCTCATCCATCGGAAACTCGCGGCCAGGCAACAGCTGAACCTCCTGGACGGGATAAAGGCTGCGCTGCGTGTCGATGTCAAAGGCTCGGATCGACTCGATTTCATCATCGAACAGGTCGATCCGGTATGGCACGACAGAGCCCATCGGAAACAAGTCGAACAGCCCGCCACGGAGGCAAAACTCACCAGGTGCAGTGACCTGCGAGACATGAGCGTAGTTGGCCAACATCAGCTGGTTGCGCAGCTGGGCCTCATCGAGTTTGTCCTTTTGCTTGAAGGAAAACGTGTAGGCTGCGAGAAAGCTGGGTGGACAGAGTCGGTAGAGCGCAGTCGTGACCGGCACGGTGAGGATGTCGACCTCTCGCTTGGAAAGGGCGTGCAGGGTGCGCAAGCGCTCGGAGACGAGGTCCTGGTGAGGAGAGAAGCCGTCGTAGGGAAGTGTCTCCCAGTCCGGCAACTGCCGAACCCTGAGGTTGGGGGCAAAGATCGGGATTTCTTCGGCCAGTCTTTGCGCCTCGAGCGGCTCAGCCGTCAGAATCACGAGAGGTCGGCGGGCCTCTGCAGAGAGCTTTGCCAGGAGCCAAGCGTCTGCCGAGCCAGGTGGGCGAGGGTGTGTGGTGCGTTGACCAGGCCGCAAGGCAGCAATGAGGGCGGTCACGGAGGACACGACGTCCGACATAAGAATCAGCCAAGTGAAACGATGATTATAAAATCCCTTCATGAACAGACAGGATGCATCGACCAACCGAATCATTGCGCTCATTCCGGCCGCGGGAACAGGCACGCGTGCTCAGCGCCCTGGCGAGACTGGATTGCCCAAGCAATATCGGACTTTGTCTGGCGTGCCGATGGTCAAAAGATCCGTGCTTGCCTTGCTCGCTGACGAGAGGGTGGCACAGGTACGCGTGGCTGTATCGCCCAGTGACACGTTGGCAGCTGACGTGCTGGCCGGCTTGCCGCGCACGCTCGTCAGGCATTGTGGAGGTCAAACGCGCGACGAGACAGTCTTGCAGGCGCTACAGGATGCCGCGCTCGGCCCAGAGGATTGGGTGCTGGTTCATGATGCGGCCCGGCCCGGACTGCCACCGGACGCCTTGGGTCGCTTGCTGGATGCTTGTCTTTTGAGCAACCAAGGGGGCTTGCTGGCCATGCCGGTTGCGGATACGGTCAAGCAAGCGTCTCCTGGCCCGGCGGGTTCGCACCTTGTCAGTGCGACAGTTCCTCGCGACACCCTTTGGCTTGCACAAACCCCCCAGATGTTCAAGGCGGGCGAATTGATCGAGGCCCTCATGCAGTCAAGGGTGTCAGGGGTAAAAGTGACGGACGAGGCCTCAGCCATGGAAGCGGCGGGCTATTGCCCCATGCTGGTACAAGGATCTTGGCGTAACGCCAAGGTGACGCTGCCGGATGATTTTTCTTGGGTGGAATCATGGCTGTAAATGACGTTGGATTCAGGGTGGGACAGGGTTTTGACGTGCATGCGCTCGTTGAGGGGCGCCCCCTGATCTTGGGAGGTGTACGAATCCCCCACAGTCACGGCCTCAAGGGGCACTCCGATGCAGATGCACTGCTGCATGCCATTACCGATGCCATGCTAGGTGCGGCTGGATTGGGCGACATCGGGAGGCTATTCCCGGATACGGATCCTGCCTTTGAGGGGGCAGACAGCAGGGTTCTGCTGCGCGAGGCGTATCGACGTGTACAAGAGTCAGGCTGGAGCCTGGTGAACCTCGATGCCACCATTCACGCTCAAGCGCCCAAGATTGGGCCTCATGCTCCCCAGATGGTGGCGAATCTCGCACAGGACCTTGGTGTTCCAGCCGATCGAATCAACATCAAGGCCAAGACGAACGAGGGATTGGGGCATCTTGGTCGCAAGGAAGGCATTGCAGCCAACGCCGTTGTGATGCTTGCGCGCCTGTCCTAGCAGGTGTCCTAGCAGGTGTACTAGCGGATGCCTACGGCATTCCATCTCATGTCTTGCGTGAGGCAATGGTTCAGGCCTTGACCAGCTCCAGTCGGACGATGAGTCCGCCGCCTGGCCGGTTCATGACAATCACATTGCCACCTGCATGACGCACCAGACGATCGACAATGGCCAGGCCAAGACCAGTACCAGTGCCACCCGTGCGGGCGGTATCCCCCCTTGAAAAGGGCCGCATCAAACGCTCAATGTCTTCTGCAGGAATGCCGGGACCGCGGTCGCAAACATCCACGCGCACCCACATGCCTGCAGGCTGCACCTTCAGGTCAATCATGGGGACTGAGCCGGGAGCGTGGCCATAACGTCTTGCGTTTTCGATTAGGTTGGCAATGACGCGTGCCAGATTTTGCTCGCTGATGATGGCGCGCAAATTTGGCGTGATGGCAGCCTGAATCATGCCATCTTTGTCTGATGTTCGCGCTTTGTCATGCTCAACAAGATCAGTCAGCACTTGTGACACATCCGAGACGGTTTCTGGGCTGACGCTGGCAGCGCGTGCATACTCGGTTAGCTGTCCGATCATCCGGTCAACCTGTGCAAGGTCCTGGTCGATTGCTGACCTCGCCTCGTCTGACATGCTGCTCATCTCGATCTCGAGCCGCATGCGTGTCAGCGGTGTGCGAAGGTCATGGGAGATCCCAGCCAGCATGATTTCACGGTCTTCGTCAGCCTGCCGAAGTTCGCTGGCCATGCGGTTGAAGCTTTGATTGAGCTCGACGATTTCTCGTGCACCCCGAGCAGGCAAAGGCGGGGGGGACTCGCCACGTGAGATGGTTTGTGCGGCTTTGACCAGACGCGAGAGGGGCCGGTTGATGTAGCCTACACTGATGGCTGCCCCGGCCAAAGACAGCAAAAGAGCCGCAATGGCCCAGCCCAGCCAGCCTATCCCACCAGTCAGCACCAGTTCGTCCCGTTCAAAGGACAGCCAATACTGCTCCTTGCGAATGTTGAAGCTGACCCAGAACCCTGGCAGATCGTTCACCTCCCAGGCGATGCGCGTTTCCTGGCCAAGGGACTGTCGCACCAGCGTCGCAACGCGTTGCCAGTACTCATCCTTGGGCAGGGGCTCGACTGTGTCGTTCGCTCCGATCGGGTAAACCTCCAAGCCTTCATTTGTCGCCAAGTCCAGCAACAATGAGGGCCGAGTGTTTGGGCTGCCGTAACGCAGCGCGGTTCGGGTCAGGTTGACGGCCGTGACGACTCGCTGGCTCATCTGCAATGCCCTTGGCTCCATTTCAAGCGCAAAGAACACTTGCAGCCATGCCCCCAGGCTGGCCACCATCAGGACGCTGAGCAAAAAAAACGTGCGGGCAAACAGCCCGAACGAGAGCCGCTGACTCCAGCTAGGGTCAGTTGCCGCCATCCGGGACAAACACGTAACCCATACCCCAAACCGTTTGAATATAAACAGGGCGGGATGGATTGGGCTCGAGAATCTTGCGCAGCCTTGAGATCTGAACGTCCAGGCTGCGATCATAGGCTTCGTACTCGCGACCGCGGGCAAGCTCCATCAGTTTGTCCCTGGACAGGGGCAATCGAGGGTGACGGGCAAACACCTTGAGCACGGAAAACTCACCGGTCGTCAGTGGCACAGGCACATCTTCCTTGGTCAGGGTGCGATTGGAAAGGTTCAGCTTGAAGGGACCAAAAGCAATGGTTTCCTGGTCCTGGCTGGGTGCACCAGGGTGCTCCTCGGCGCCACGGCGACGCAAAATCGCATTGATGCGGGCGAGCAGCTCGCGAGGGTTGAAGGGTTTGCTCAAGTAGTCATCCGCGCCCATTTCCAGCCCAATGATGCGGTCGACATCCTCGGCCTTGGCAGTCAGCATGATGATGGGGGTATTGTCCTGTCCAGCGCGCAGCCTGCGACAGATGGACAATCCATCCTCTCCAGGAAGCATCAAATCAAGGATCAAGGCATCAAAATGCTCACGCTGCCAGATCTTGTTCATTTCCTTGGCGTCTTCGGCCAGGAACACCGTGAACCCTTGTTCAGTGAGATAGCGTCGAAGCAGATCCCTCAGCCTGGGGTCATCGTCCACGACAAGAATTTTGCGGTTCAGGGGAGGAATCACGTTCATGCTTGATATCTGGTATCCAATCAAGAGGCCTTTGCTTATCAAATCCGCGCTTACAATCTGCGCATGACTAGGATTTTGGCGCTTGATACTTCGACCTCCACCTGTGGAGTGGCTCTGCTGTTCGAGGAGAACGGGACGATAGACCTCCAAACCCGTCATCTGGAGGGAACCTCAGGGCATGCGGCCAGTATACTCCCACTGATTTCTGATCTTCTTCAACATGCGGGTATTTCCAAGTCCGAACTCGATGCTATCGCGTTCGGACAAGGCCCGGGGGCATTTACCGGCTTACGTGTGGCCTGTGGTGTCGCCCAGGGCATTGGGATGGCGCTCAACGTTCCCCTTTTGCCTGTTGGGTCCCTCATTTCTGCTGCAGCTCGCTCCATGAACGATACCCCCAGGCTGCTGGTTCCGGCCCTGGATGCGCGCATGGAGGAAATGTATCTGGCTTGTTTCGCCAGTCATCCTGGTGGGCTGATTCAAACGATTCAGACCCCCGTGTTGCTGCGTGCAGCGGATGGGCTTGAGTTTGTCCGTGCGCGTGAGGAGCATTGGAAAAGAGCGGCAGGCCTTCAGGTGGAAGTCACACTTTGCGGACAGGGTTGGTCGCTCTCTGATATCGATGAGATCAATCAATCTGCATGGAAATGGGTTGACCATGATGGCGGGCCGGCTGTGGAGACAGTGGCCAGGCTGGGGCTGCAGATGCTTCATCGGGGCGAAGGTCGCCTGCCTGAGCACGCATCCCCCTTTTACCTGAGAGACAAGGTTGCCTTCAACACAGCTGAACGCGAGCGTGGGCAGGGCGGCAACCCAAGAGCTGGGGTGTCCAATGCCGGCATCCTGTTGCCCATGACCCGGTCTGATCTGGCTGAGGTCGTCAACCTAGAGCGCGCCGTTCAGTCCTTTCCCTGGTCTTCGCAAAATTTTGAGGATGCCCTGAAGGCTGGCTACGATGCCTGGGTGCTGCGAGAGGAACATGAGCTGGTTGGTTTTTGCATTGGCATGGTGGCCCCGGACGTCACGCATATCCTGGTGATTGCTGTCAATAAAGCGCGTCAGCGGGGTGGGGTAGGTCGCAGACTGTTGTCCCAGATGGAGTCGATTGCCAGGGAGCGGGGATCGGAGGCCTTGGTGCTAGAGGTCCGGCCTTCCAATGAGTCGGCTAGAGGCTTTTACGCCGTATTGGGCTTTGAACAGATTGGGGTCAGGCGCGGTTACTATCCAGCAGCCAAGGGTCAGCGTGAGGATGCGCTGGTCATGAAAAAATCCCTAGACGATTTCTGATGGAGACAGGTCGCGTGCCAGCCAGTCCGATCGAATTGAGCGCGCGCCAGCTTGCCTGGCTCAAGGAGCTTGGCATAACCAAGCCATGGTTGCCTGGTGCGTCCCCAAAGCATTCCTCATCAAACGCTGTTCCTGTGGCGAATCAAGCTGCATCCAAGCCATCAGCAGTGACTGTCCAGACAACGCCCGGGTTTCAGACATCAGCAAGGGAAGTCGTTCAATCGGTGGGTCAACCAGTGGGTCAACCGTTGGTTCAACCGGTGGGTCAACCGCCTGCTCGCACAACAGTTGGGGCACAATCGCCCGCGCAGGTCAAAGACTCGTCCTTGATCCGGGGAGCAGACGCCCCGGCGGCATCCCTGCCGCCATCCGATCTGCAGTCGCTTGAGACCCAGATCCGGCAGTGTGAGTCTTGCGGACTGTGTCGTGATCGAACCCATGCAGTGCCTGGCCAGGGTGTCATGCGCCCCAGCATCATGGTGGTTGGAGAGGCACCAGGTGAGCAAGAGGACCGGCAAGGCCTGCCGTTTGTCGGGCGATCCGGGCAGCTGCTAGACAATATGTTGGCTGCGATTGCCCACCACCGTGACAAGAATGTCTACATCACCAATGTCGTCAAGTGTCGTCCGCCAGGCAATCGCAATCCGGATGCACAGGAAATCGCCGCATGCGCGTCGTACCTCGACAGACAGATTGCCCTGATTCAGCCCCGGGCGATTTTGGCGATGGGTCGATTTGCTGCACAGACCTTGATGAAAAAAGAAGCGTCTATGCAGGCCTTGAGAGGTCAGGTGCATGTTGTGGATGTGCAGGATCGGCAAATCCCGATCGTGGCAACCTACCACCCAGCTTATCTGCTGAGGCGGCCGGTTGAAAAAGCCTCCGCCTGGCAAGACCTCAACAGGATCGCAAGCCTGGTTTAAAGAGCCTTGCCATGTCCGTCTTGTCCAATCTCGTCGAGCAGGGCAGGATCAGCCGCGATGTTGCGCTTGCTCCAGCGAATGATGACCAGCATCAGGGTCGCCACCAAAATGCCAAAAATCGCGATGATCAAGTTGATCGGCAAATCCAGCCAGAGCATCAGCGTGTACATGGCAACCATCAACAGGATATTGATCTGCTCGTTGAAGTTCTGCACCGCGATGGAGTGACCGGCAGACAGAAGGACGTGACCACGGTGTTGCAGCAGCGCATTCATTGGGACGACAAAGTACCCCGACAATCCACCGATGATCAGCAACAGGCTGTAGACCGTCCAGGTGGAGGACACCAGCGGCATCATTAACACGACCAGTCCCATCAAGACACCGACAGGCAAAACTGACAGTGCCTTTTTGAGCGGGACGCGACCTGCAAAGACAGAACCCACGATCGTCCCCAGCGCTGCCACGCCCATCAGGATGGAGGCTTGGTCGAGCCGGTATCCAAGGTGGCTTTTGCCCCACTCGATCACGATCAATTGCAGCGTGGCACCCGCCCCCCAGAATAGTGTGGTGACAGCCAGGGAGATCTGGCCCAGCTTGTCCTGCCAGAGCACTTTGACATAACCGGCAAATGCCTTGATGAGCTTGGCAGGATTTTTTTGTTGGGCGGGGTATTTGATGTGAGTATTCGGAATCATCAAGTTGCAGGCTGCAGCTGCCGCGTAGACAAACGCAATGATGAAAATCGCCGCCTCAGCCGGTGTTTGCACAAACTGGTTGATGGCAGGGTGCTCAAGCAGCCAGCCCGATACCTTGGGTGAAACCAACGCACCGCCAAGAACGGTGCCCAAAATAATTGACAAAACAGTCAGGCCCTCGATCCAGCTGTTACCCTTGACGAGCTGAAGGGGCGGGAGCATTTCAGTCACGATGCCGTACTTGGCGGGCGAGTAGGCTGCCGCGCCAATTCCCACCAAGGCATACGCCACACAAACCAGAAAAACCTGGCCGCTTGCCGTCAGACCAAAAGCGGCATAGAAAAACATCAGCAGGCATCCCGTGACCTTGAGCGCGTTGGTCGAGAACATGACCCGCCCCTTGGGAAAGGAGTCCGCAATCGCCCCCACAAAGGCTGCCAGCAACACATAGGCTAAGGCAAACCACCATTTCATCATGGGTGCCATCCAGTCCGGTCCCTGCAGCTCCATGATCAAGGCGATGGCAGCGATGAAAAGAGCATTGTCAGCCAGGGAGGACAGCGCCTGGGCTGCCATCACAGTATAGAAGCCGCGGTTCACAAGAGGGATCCTTTTAAAATTGGTCTGGAGTATAGCTGCACTGCGTTATGATTCAAGGGATGTCATCCCTTTACACACAACCATTGTGCGCCTGACCCAGATCAAGCTTGCCGGTTTCAAGTCCTTTGTCGATCCGACGGTGATTCCCACGCCCAGCCAGCTGGTTGGTGTGGTGGGTCCCAACGGCTGCGGCAAGTCCAATATCATCGATGCCGTGCGCTGGGTGCTGGGTGAAACCCGTGCCTCTGAGTTGCGTGGCGAGTCCATGCAGGACGTCATTTTCAGCGGTTCCGGGCAGCGCAAGCCATCAGCGCGAGCCTCGGTCGAGCTGGTGTTTGACAACAGCGAGAGTCGGGCAACCGGTCAGTGGGGAACTTACTCCGAGATCGCCGTGCGCCGGGTCTTGACCCGTGATGGCACCAGCAGCTATTTCATCAATAACCAGCAGGTTCGCCGTCGCGACATTCATGACATTTTTCTAGGCACAGGTTTGGGTGCCCGGGGCTACGCCATCATCGGCCAGGGCATGATCAACCGCCTGATTGAGGCAAAACCCGAAGAGCTGCGTATTTTTCTCGAAGAGGCGGCAGGCGTCTCCCGATACAAGGAACGCCGTCGCGAGACGGAAAACCGGCTGTCCGATACTCGAGAAAACTTGACTCGGGTTGATGACATCCTGCGTGAGCTCACTTCCCAGCTGGAAAAGCTGGAGGCCCAAGCCGAGGTTGCACAACAATATCGCAGCCTGCAGGCTGAGGGTGAGGACAAGCAACATGCGTTGTGGTTTCTCAAGGAAACCGCTGCGCAGCAGGAGCAGGAAAAGACCCACGCAGACATTTTGCGCATCCAAAACGAACTTGAGTCCTCGATGGCTGGCCTGCGTGCTGGTGAGGCTGAGCTCGAGTCGCGGCGTCAGGCGCATTACGCTGCCAGCGATGCTGTTCACG
>Ga0255183_1000566_pt1 | contig 13759 bp, 10 predicted proteins | sample Atl_UVDOM_RepB_8_FD_183638 | JGI IMG/M metagenome (GOLD analysis project Ga0255183, IMG submission 183638) | Freshwater microbial communities from Altamaha River, Georgia, United States - Atl_UVDOM_RepB_8d | ecosystem: Environmental > Aquatic > Freshwater > River | place: USA: Georgia...
GAAGCCCTCGGCGAAGCATTCAACCATATGACTTCCCGCCTCCGGGACCTGTACACCGACCTGGCCCGCCAAGTGAATGAGCGCAGCAGGCAACTGGTTCGTTCGGAAAGGCTGGCAAGCGTTGGTTTTTTGGCAGCGGGTGTGGCCCATGAAATCAACAACCCCCTGGCAGGCATCGCCTTTTGCAGCGAGGCATTGGAATCCCGGTTGAAAGATCTCAGAGCCGCCGCCCAGAAGCTAACCCGCGAGCAGGAACCAAGCGTACTCGAGGATTTTGCCAAATACTTGAAGCTGATCCAGGATGAGGCATTCCGCTGCAAGAACATCACCGAGAAACTTTTGGACTTCAGCCGCACTGGCGAGAAAAAACGCGAACCGGTCAATCTTTCCAAGCTAGTGCATGCCGTGCTGGATGTCACGAAGCACCTTCAAAACTCTAAAGGCAAGACCATCCAAATCGCCGAGGAAGCACCCATCAACGCATGGATCAACGGCGAGGAAATACGCTCGGTCGTGCTGAACCTTGTGGTAAACGGCTTGGACAGCATGGACGAGGGTGGCAAACTCACCATCCGGCTGCGCGAGGTGGATAACCGCGCCGAACTGAGGTTCCAAGACAGTGGCTGTGGAATGTCGCAAGAGGTTCTTGAGAATATCTTTGAACCATTCTTCACCATGAACCGGACCGGCAAAGGCACAGGGCTTGGGCTTACCATCAGCCATCGTATTATTCAGCAGCACGGCGGCGAGATTGAAGCCACCAGTGAAGGCCAAGGCAAGGGCAGTTGTTTTATTGTCCGCCTGCCCCTGCACCCCGCATCGCACCAGGGTTACACCACACAAGACAACTCCAGGGAGAACCCTCCCCGGGTAATGGCGCTTAGCGCCTGAGAAAATTCCTTAAAGGAAAGGGTTTGCATATGAGCATGAAAGATTCCCACGATCAGCAGATGGCCGCCAGTACGCGTCCTTCCGCGAACCGACTTCGGGTGCTGTTTGTGGATGATGAAAAATCTTTGCAAGAGTTCATGCGCACCGAGCTGCCCAGGCTTGGCCACGAGGTAACCGTCTGCCCGGATGGCAAAACCGCGATGAAAGTCTTGGAAAAATCATCCTTTGACGCTGCCATATTGGATCTTCGCATGCCCGGAATGTCCGGCATCGAAGTACTGGAGCATTTGAAAAAAGTTTCCCCCGATACCGAGGCGGTCATGATGACCGGCCACGCCAGCATGGAAACCGCCATTGAAGCGGTAAGGCTTGGCGCGTTCGATTACATCACCAAGCCATGCAAGATGGCAGAGATCGAAACCGTACTCTTGAAGATCATCGAAAAGCGCGACCTGAAGAACCGCAACCAGGCGCTGCAAAGCAGGCTCAGCGCCGTGGAAGGCCCCTCGGTTCTAATTGGCAAGTCACCCAGCATGGCTGGTGTTCACCGACTTATCGGCACCGTTGCTCCCAGTGACACAACAGTATTAATTCTTGGCGAAACAGGAACCGGCAAGGAGCTTGCCGCACGCACCATCTGGCAGCAAAGCAAGCGCGCGGATGCCCCGTTCATTCCCGTAAACTGTGGCGCCTTGTCCGAAAATCTTGTGGAAAGCGAATTGTTTGGCCACCGCAAGGGCGCATTCACCGGGGCTGACCGCGACCACAAGGGCCTGTTCGAGGTTGCAAACGGTGGCACGCTATTTCTCGATGAAGTGGGGGAACTAAACAAGAATATTCAGGTGAAGCTGTTGCGCTTTTTGGAATCAGGCGAGATTCGCAGGGTCGGTGAATCCGAGCCGTTCCGAACCGATGTGCGTGTTCTGTGCGCCACCAACCGCGACTTGCGCGAAATGATCAAGGCGGATGAGTTTCGCGAAGACCTTTATTTCCGCATCAACACCTTCGAACTCAAACTCCCCTCGCTGAAGGAACGCAGGCCCGATATCCCGGATCTGGCCCGACATCTGCTGGCACGCGCCATGCGCAGGCCGCTGGAGTTTGTAAAGGATCTGATCAGCCCCGAGGCGGTTGATGTTCTCTTGGAACACACCTGGCCGGGAAATGTGCGTGAACTGGCCAATGTCATGGAATACGCAAGCATTCTTTCCGGGGGTGAACAGGTGCAACCCGAGCATCTGCCAAGCCATCTGCGCGATGCATCCAACGGGGTGCCCACGCTTTCGCTGGTACAGGGTTCCCAGGCAACCGGCACACGCACCCTGGAACAGATCGAAATGGAACATCTGTTGCGCGTGTTGGACAAGCATCAGGGCAACAAGGCCACTGCCGCCGCCGAGCTCGATATCAGCCTGAAGACCCTTTACAACAAGCTGAACAAACTTCAGATCCAGCAGCAGGATCCACGAAGAATGGTGGGTTAATCTCTTTACACGGAAGGCTCCATCATGCAGTGGTACATCCTTTGCGGTTGCGTGGTTCTGATCGGTGTAAATTGGATGGCGTGGAAGCAGGCCGGTTCCATGGTTCGGGTTTCCTCGGCCGGCAATCGCACCGCCAAGCCCGAGCATCTTTCCAAGCTTCAGAAAATCTGGGTGCTGCTGAAAGGCGTGAACCTTCCCAGGCGGGCCAATGAAACAGTTCCCTCGGATGTTGACTTGCATTACCAGACACATACCTTCAGTGGTTCGCAAGGCAGCCTGGAAGCCTGGCACATACCGGCAAGAAACTCCGCCAAGCTGGCTCTCCTTTTCCATGGCTATGCCCGCAACAAATCGACACTGCTTGCAGAGGCGAAGCTTTTTCACCAGATGGGCGTTTCGTGCCTGCTTGTGGACTTTCCCGGTTCTGGTGCCTCGCAAGGCAACAAAGTTACTTTGGGAATGCAAGAAGCCCATGATGTGATGCAGGCTGTGAACTATGCCAGGGAACACTGGCCAGATCAGGAACAGATCTTGTTTGGTCACTCGATGGGTGCAGTGGCCATGCTTCGCGCCGTGGTAGATTACAAGCTGGATGCCAACAGCATGATATTGGAATCACCGTTTACCACTCTTCTGGAAACCGTGGGTGCCCGCTTCAAGGCAATGGGTGTGCCACCCTATCCGCTGGCGCATCTGCTGCTATTTTGGGGTAGTGTTCGAATTCAACTCAATGGTTTCAGGCACAAACCCATCGAGTACGCAAAGCTGGTACAGAGTTCGGTGCTTCAAATCCATGGTGAAGGCGACCGCCGGGTGCCATACAAGCGTGCCTTGCAAATGTTTAATAACCTGAAGGGTGAAAAAACTTTTGTCGGGTTCCCGAACTGCGGCCATGAATCGCTGGCGGCAAAGGACCCGCAACGCTGGAAAACCGCGGTAGCCGATTTTCTGGGCATCCCACATCCACAGCAATACCGCCACGCCGCTTAGGGAAGTTCTATTTGGAAAGGCTTACCGCTTCTTCCCAGTGTTCGTAAAGCGTTTCCAGTTTCTGTTTGGTTTCCTCCAGGGATTTGGTCACCTGTTTGACCTTGTTGCCATCCCTGTATAGATCCGGGTCGATCATTTGTTTTTCCAACTGGTCGCGTTCCTGTTCCAGTTTGGCAATATCCACCTCGATATCCTCGACTTTTCGATAGGGGAACTTTCGTTTCTTTTTGGGCTCCTGCTTTACCTGCTGCCTGGTTTGTTCCTGTGCGGGCTTAGGTTTGGTTTCAGCCTGCAGGTTCATTCTTTCATAAAGTTCAAAGTTGCCAGGCACCACCTTGATGCCACCAAGGCCATCCATCACCACCAGCATGTCCACAACACGGTTCAACAGATAGCGATCATGGCTGACAAGGATGGCCGTGCCGGTGAATTCCAGCAAGGCTTCCTCCAGCGCGTCGCACGCCCACAGGTCCAAGTGGTTGGTTGGCTCATCCAGCACCAACACATTGGCCCCCTCGCGGACCAGCCTGGCCAGGCAAGCCCTGCTTTTTTCACCACCGCTCAGCGAAGAAACTTTCTGGTTCACCACATCGCCCTGCAAACCAAAACGACCAAGAAGATCGCGCATTTCCTGTTCGGTAATATTGGGATCATTTTCGGGCCACGAGGCACGAAGCACTTCCAAGGCGGGGTCAAGGTTGCGCAAGTGCTGGTCGTAGTAACCGAACTGGACCTGATGCCCGAGCTTAACGGTTCCAGAATCGGGCTTCAGATTTCCCAGAAGCATGGAAAGCAGGGTGCTTTTACCGCAGCCATTGGGTCCGTAGATGCCCAGTTTTTTTCCGCGCTGCAACTGGAAGGAAAGCTTCTGGAACAGGGGTTTGTCAAACTTTTTGGAAACCTCGGATACCTCCAGCACCAGGTCACCCGTCCGTTTCACTTCGCCAAAGTGCATGCGGGGCGATTCCAGAAGAACCGGTCGCTTAAGCCTTTCCACCCGGTCGAGTATCTTTTGCCTGCCCTGGGCCTGGCGGGCCATCTGTCCGGCGGAGTTTCTGCGAATGTACTCTTCCTGTTTTTCAATGTGCTCACGCTGTGCCTCGTAGGCTTTTAGCGCGGCTTCGTACCGTTCCCTGCGCAATCGCCAGTACTGCTGAAAATTACCTGGATAATCATTGAGCTGTTTTCCCGCCATCTCCAGAATGCGATTCACAACCCGATCCAGGAAGCATCGGTCATGGCTGACGATCAGCATCGCCTGTTTCTGGCGAACCAGGTATTCCTCGAGCCATTTCACGGTCCCCACATCCAGATGATTGCTCGGCTCATCCAGCAGCATCACATCGGGGGAACTAAGAAGCAGCTTTGCCAGCATGAGCCGGCCAATCTGACCCCCTGAAAATTGATCCACAGGCTTGTCATATTCCGCACGGGTGAAACCCAGACCATCCAACACTTCCTCAATCCGATGATCCACGGTGTAGGCATCATTCTGGTGCAGGGCTTCATTCAGGCGGTCGTATCGTGCGGAAAGGCCGGCATGAAGGTTTTCATCGCGGCATTGGGCAAGTTCATCCGCCACACGAACCAACTCTTCCTGCAAGGCCAGAAATTCATCCAGGGCGGATCTGGCTTCCTCAAAAAGGGTGCGGCCCTTTTCAAACTCGGCGTGCTGCCTTAACAGGGCCACCCGCGCACCGGCATGCAACCGCACATCACCTGTATCGGGCTGATCTAATCCCGCCAGTAGCTTCATCAATGTGGATTTGCCCGCACCGTTTGGACCCACCAATCCCACGCGGTCGCCCGCACGCAGTTCGAAGCCGATTCCCTCGAACAGCGGATCTCCGGAAAAAGCCCGTGACAAATCTTCGCAGCTTAGTAATAGCATCCATCACCCGGTGTGCCGGCAGAAAGGCTAATGTTACCTTTATTCTACCTTACACCATTATGGCTACGAATTGACCATGCCGGGGTAAACATCATCTGAACCAATAGGGGTTTCTCAATCCCACATAGTTGGGATAGACACCATAGGCATATACCGGCGGGTTCCAGATCGGGTTCAACGGGGCTACCACCGGGACGGAAACGATGGGAACCACAGGCACCACGGGTACCACAGGTTGATACACCACCGGGTAATAAGGGTAAATTCGGCGAGGGTAGGGGTAATACCACGAAAAAGTCTGCGGGTAACCATTGTTGTAAGAAAGGGTAAAACTACCCCGGGTGCCAAACGCATTGGTACCAAAACTGGAGGCATACCACGAGGAACCATATGGCGTGTAAAAGGATTGGTAATTCGTGTAGATCTGCGCTTGGGCAGCACCTGCCAGAAATATTGTTGCCAAAAGTGTGAACATGAAATTTTTCATAAATCGATACCATAGACATTTATCTGCTCATGGTAGTAACGATTGAATGAATTATTCTTGCGAGGATGATTTGAATTCTTTGTGATCTTTTTCAAAGAACACCCTGGATTCCCGGAAAGCTTTCTCAAGGGGACCTACGAGATCTTTTGCTTTTTGTGTTTCGTTGGCCAGCAACGCGTCGCGTATTTCCTCCATACATTCCCTTAATTCCTCTATAGCCTTGGCTGCCTCAGGAGCGTAAATTCCAGTTCTAAGAAAATACCCAATTTGAAGTTTCCTGGATAACAGGTCCCACTTTTCCAGCTGTCTGATAGCCTCCTCTTTTTTTCCAGACCTTACAGCAACCACGGCATCTGCACGAACCCGAATGATTTCCGCCATCGCCTCGCCTGGACCGGGGTAATAAAGAAACAGGGCGACCATGCTGAATACCACCAACCCAAGAAGGGTTACCAACCCCAAAACTTGTCCGCTGACTTTTTTATTCCAAACCGAGGCCGGCTGACTTTGAACAGGAGATTTTTCCCTTTGAAGCCAGTTCTCGAACTTTCCAGAAACATCAAACAAGCGAAGGCATATGCCCACAAAAACCAATAACACCCAACCAGCCAGAGCAACTGGTTCAAGAATTTCAATCTTTTGGGTTATTTTGGGGACGATCTGATCTGTGGAAACCGATTGGTCAAAAACAAATGGACTGGTCCAGTCATCAAATGCATGTGTATGGCTGGCCTCTTCCTGAGCAAAGTAAAGTGGCTGTTCCATGCCATAACCTATCAGAATGGTACAGGTGGCAAGACCAATAAAAAATAGTGCTATTTTCTTAAAACCAAATAACCAACCCATCCAGAGAATAAGGCCTAGGTTAATTCCTATTCCAAGTTCAAAAAGAACAAAGGCAGCTCCCACGGAATTACCATGTTCGAACATGAGTCCGAGACGCATCATTCCCTGAAGTGGACCGGTGTAGAATGGAATCGCCAAAACGCCCATCAAAAGCGGGGAAACCCAGTCGGTATGCCTCATGGAAAGACCGAGAATTCCATGAGGCAGGAGGCCCGAAACCAAACCTGTAAAAACCAATGCAATGTAAACGCAAAACATTGCAGGATTGATGGATTCTCTTGCCGCACATACCAGCACTGAAACCAACCTGCCCAAACCCGGTGGACTGGGTTGTATTTCCTGGATGGCAGCGCCAGAGTCATCGTTTTGAAAATAATATTCCCAGATGAAACCAGCACTAATGGCCAGAATAAGTGAAGCCACACCAAAACATAAAATGACAATCGGATCTGAAAGCGTAACACCATACAAAAGGGATAATGGATTGATATGCGGTGCCGCAAGAACAAAGGCAAGAACAGTTCCACTTGACACACCGGAACGCAACATTTGCCTTGCGATGGGTATGACGCCCAGGGAACATACCGGAAGCAACATTCCCACACCCCAGGCCCTGAGAAGTCCCTTCCAGCCGGTATTGCCGAAAAGCCTTCTTATTCCCTCCGTTCCCATCATTCGCTGCATGATACCAGCAACCAAAAGCCCGCAAAAAATCGTGGTAGATGACTCGACCAGTAGTTGGCCTGTTCGAATCAAAACACTCCAAAACATGGTGGAAATCATGATGGCCTCTTTTTCATCAGAAGGGAACTTTGACGGATTCCATCAGTTCCCTGATGATGCCGGTAGATTCATGTTCAGAAGTCGCAATCCTTACACCTAGCACAGGAATGGCTACTTCTTGAATATCATCCGGGGTTACAAAATCCCTTCCTTTCAAGAACGCCCAGGCCTGTGCTATCCTTTGCCAGGTTAATATTCCCCTTGGGCTAAGCCCCAACGCTATTTTCGGGTGGCAGCGCGACGCGGTTGCCAAATCAACAAGGTATTTGCGGACATTTACCTCGACAGGAATACCAGCTACCACCTTTTGCAAAGCATTCAATACAGCACGGTCAATTGAGAATTCTGATTCCTGTTCAAGGTTAAGGCTACCCACAGCACCCGCAAGCATTTCCATCTCATCTTGTGGACTTGGATAACCAACCGATAGTTTCATGGCAAACCTGTCTAGTTGGGCCTCTGGTAGTGGATAAGTTCCATGGTGTTCAACCGGGTTCTGGGTTGCTATGACAAAAAAAGCATCGGAAAGTGGCAGGCAATCTCCATCAATGGTTACCTGTCTTTCTGCCATTGCCTCCAACAATGCGCTTTGTGTTCTAGGTGTTGTACGGTTGATTTCATCTGCCAAAAGAACGTCAGCAAAAACAGGCCCCCTGATAAAATCAAATTCCCTGGTTTTCTGGTTAAACACCGAAAAACCAGTAATATCCCCGGGAAGAAGGTCTGGCGTGCATTGAACCCTGGCAAATGTTCCACCTACGGCCCTGGCTAGGGCTTTTGCCAATGTGGTTTTTCCCAAGCCTGGCATATCTTCCAAAAGCAAATGGCCCCTTGCAAGTATGCATGCAAGCACTTTTTCCATAAGTTCGCTTTTTCCCCTAAGTGACTGGTTAAGGGCTTTTCTTATTTCCCGGATATTCGTCGCAAAATCGGATATCTGATTTAACAATGATTTTTCCATCAACATACTTTTCCCCAATTTGGCTTTTTATTTCCAACCCTTGACTATCAACTGACACACATCGGCAATCTTCCTGTTTGGCCAAGGTTTTAAATCCAATGGCGCATAAGCAGACCATTCAAGCATTCTTGGAAAATCAGTTAGACCCATTGATGCTGATGTTTCCTGGGATATCCTGCGAACCCATGAAGATGGAGACACCGCCGGTTCTCTTAACTTACCCTGACGGCTCATTCGTCTTTCAAGGATACTAAAGGCTCTTAAGACCATTTTTCTTGGATTCTTGGATGGAAAAATGACCCAAAAAACCAAATCAAAAAAACAGATCATTCGCTTGCGAAGCAAAAATCCAGAAAAGAGCAGGATAAACAATAGAAGAAAGGGTACTTTTTTACTCATTACTTCAACCAACAAAATGGAGATTGCATTTTGGATGGTCTCTATCCATGAAAAAGACATAGCCAAAACTTCGTAGCCAGGTGTTGGCTCCAGCACCATCCAATTTCCGTCCTTGAGAAGAATTTCCGGCCAGACATGAAGATCTGTATCTCTTACCGGGGTATGCAATGTTTTGGGGTCAAAAGAACCGGGTGAAGCATAATAACCCAGACAAACACGCGTTGGATAACCCAGGGACCTTAGCAACATTGCAGCAGATGTGGCAAAAAGATAATCCGGCCCGGATTTGGATTCCTTTAAAAACCATAACGCAGGATGACTATGTTCATCAGGCGCGGTGGATTTTTGATTTAAATGAAATCCATTTCGGAGCCAGTCGATAATATTTTGAACCTGTTTCCATCCCCTTGGTTCGGAACCCGCAACCTCACGGGAAATTTGCAAGTATTCTTCCTTAAAAAGCTTGGATATTTCCACAAGCATTGGGGCGGATGCATCACCATGACTTGTATTTACAAACATTTCAGCGGGAACCAGCGCGGAATTTAATGTCCTGCACTCAGTATTCACTATTAAACCTGATGGCAGTGATTTTCTTCCGCCGACCACCAAGACGTCTTCATATTCCCATTCAAAATAATCAGGCCTGTCAACCCTGTGGATTCGAAACTTTTCCATAAACGAAGGTGTTGGAACAAGATTCTTCCAAGGATTTGCGAACTTCATTCGATGAAACTCATTTGCGCCATACCAATTCCGCTCGGTTTTTGTCTTCAATAATTGCATCCAATCGCCTTTAAACTGTTCAATATTTCTTGTTAAAGGCTTTCTTCCCTCCACCCATCTATTGGAGTTCCAATCGTAAAATTCATAGGCAACAACCCTGATGTGCAGGGGTGTTTTACCCTCCACTTCATAAATTCCGCGGGCCTGTCTACTTTCCAGTTTTTCTGCTTTCTTTGGGCTGAATCTTCGGGTGTCAAAGTCCCGGCTGGGCGTGCGATTTTCAGGAACCCTGCCATGTATTTCGATGAGTTCTGTCAATCCGGCAGCGACCATTTTTTCCCGATTTTCCGGCGGCTTTTTCGGTAGGCCAAATGTCTCGCTCACCGCATCTATCAAGGAATTATTATTGTCTTCAATGGACTTGTCTGTTTCGACCATGCCAGCGGACTGCGCATTTACTCCCGCAGTTTCCTCCGGGCCATTTCCAACCCCATGACGAGCAAAAATATCCAGCTTTCCACTCCCGCCTGAAGTTGGCATAATTTCCGCCAAAACCACTGATAGGCCGGCCGGTCGAAAGGCCATCAATACACCAAGGATTATCAACGTTCCAAATAATACCCCCATCGGCACCAAGGGTATTACCACGGGCATCGTTTCCATTTTTATGGAAAGGTCTTTTCTGGTTGGATATGCGGTCTTACCCAGGCCAGCCCAATAAAGACACATCAGCCATACCGATCCCACAACCGTGTAGAATGCCAAAATCACTTTTCCCACAGGCTCATTCGACATCAAACTCCCAAATAGGATCAGAGCAAGGCTGGCAAGCGCGGCAAGTTTTTGAAAAGATTGTTGCGTGGCAAGCATGGTAAAGATCATCGCCATGTTTCTTAAACCAAAAACCATTTGTATTTCAAACGGATATCCCTCTCCAAAAAAACTTCTTCTCGCCACCTCCAGGAAAAAAGGTGCTAATAGCACACCCATAGAAAGCAAAGTAGCTGACATTTTGGAATGAATAAGGCGTGGCAAATATTTTTGACCAAAAAGGCCTGCAACGAACCATGCAAACATATTGATAAGGGCCTTGCCATAGCCACTTATCTCCAACGCAATTATCTCCACCATCCCGCAGGACAAAACAACCATTAGAAGATTTGCGAATCGGTTAAGAAATCTGTTTTCAAGTGCCATGAATTGCCTCTTTCCAACCACCCAGCAATTTTTTCTTCAAATCATCCGGATTCATGATTTGAAGCCATGGCTTGGGACAGGCAATGCATTTGTCACTGCGGCTAGAACCTTGAAACCCATCAACATCCAATATTATCCACCTGTACTCCTCTTTTTCACACGAGACACATGAACCATGCAAATGCACAAGGTCGGTGGTGATGATGATTTTCAGCCCATCGCGCAGATGGCCACAAGACTGGCATGAAATAATCTGCTCAAGGGATTTGGATTTGTCCATCTGGCAAGTTGCCAGAGCATCTAGAATATTTTTTTCCTGTTTGGCACCGGATGAAGGTGGCAATTCAAAGCCTGACCATCCGATACCAACATCTGCCCCCTCGGAAAGCCAGCCTTTCGCAAAACTTGCAGCAATACGCAAGGACCATTCAAAAGTATCATGTCCGGCGAGATTTGAATGAACATCAGGATTGACATCAATGATTAGTTGAATGGAAGGCCTGGAGCACGATTCCAGCTCACAGACAACCAGCCTGTCATGCTTTGCAGATTGAGCCCAATGGATTCTCTTGGGAGAATCACCCCTTCTATATGGCCTGACACCAACGATATCTCCATGGGTACCAATTTTTCTGCGGGAGACATTTCCATCCACCCGGTGCTCACCCCCGGAAAGTGGAACCGGACCAACTGGAAATATTCTTGGCCAGACAAGAAGTTCGTTATCAGACTTTATGGGTTTACTGTTCTCCCAAAGTCCAAACGGAAAGCCTGTGGATATCTTTGATATTTTTTGAGGATATACTCCCCTTTTTTCAGGTTGCCATTCCCAACAAGTCACAACGGAATTTCTTGCAGGGATGAGTGAAAAACCCATTCGGGAGAACAAACCCTTATCAACCTGGGCAGTCAAACCAACTGTGGGCCATGGAAAATAATTTTTAACCACAAGTTGTGTTTCAACCGAATCACCCTCAAAGGCTCGATTTTTAGAAAAAATCACCTTTGAAAAAGTTCCGCGCAAGGTTATCCATGGCAACACCAAACCTAATATCAAAACAAAAAGCAGGCCACCCCCAATAATAAAGCCCTGCGGATGAATGAATGTTCCGCAAAGCAAAGACATCAAAATAAATGCGACCAGAACCCCGCAAGGGTTGTAAACCAACTTGCGAACCTTGGCACTAAACTCTGGAAAATAATCAACCTTAGAAAAAGACTGAAGGGTGAGCCATAGCCTAAACACCATAAATGTTTTGCCAGAAGAGTGAAAATTAAACCGTTTTGAATTTAAGGAAAGCACTAGAGCCTTTTTCCAAAATTAAATCAAGAAAACCAAAAGGTCCACCTTTTCACCAGCAACATTACACACAAAATCTGCCAGTATGCTGAAAGTGACAACCACCTGTGGTTTTCCTTGTTCATCTTGCTTGCACCGCCAGTGATCATTGCAAACATAATGAGGCAAAGAATAGACTTCCTGCTTTTCATGAATTATTCCAAGGAAATGGGTTTAATCCTGAACCTGGATTCCTCCACGCGCGATGATGTGTGTGGGCATGGAGATTCCTGTTTTGAATTCCTGCACAATCTTCAATTCACGCATGGACAAAACCTGAATTGTTCCTTCTCCAGGGTTGGTTATGAAACCATACTGGTAGTCAGCGTCAAAGGTTATGTCGTGATGTCCGTAGTGTCCCTCGACACAACTTTTGCCAACCTCAAACGATTTAACAATCTCGGCGTCCGAAAAATTCCCATCCCCATTTGGGTCAAGGTAGACTATGTCGCAAAATGAAGCTGCATCCTTCGGAGCATCATGAAAAATGAAGGCCAACGGCTTGGAATCACTACCCTTGGTAATTACAGGCGTCAGGGGCTTGCATCCTTTTTTGCCATTTAATGGAATCATCCTGGCCTGCGGGTCGGAATCCATGGCATTCAGAATAACGAGATTACTCATTGTTTCCTTGCCCGTTACGCAAAGAACATGATGGTCCATCTGTGCAAAAGCCCCTGTTCGCCTCGGCTTTTCGCCATCTTTGCCAAGGGAAATATGATGAAGTTTCACATCCTCTGACTTCAATTTGAGGTTATGGTCGGCTTGGACCCAGAAAATTCCATCGGAAGGAGCAAAGAAAACCTTGTCCATGCACGCAGTGGCCCCATGAATCACCCCAGATGGAAGATGAAATGAGTATGCGATTTCACCTTTTCCATCCATTCGTAACGGGGTCACATCAATCTTGCCCTTATTGGGTCCACCCCCATCAATCCATGAGGAATATCCAACCCTGGAACCTGAAACCGCGAGAGTTATATGATTGCCACCCCCCTTCAAGAACATAGGTTCATCCCTGCCGAGTTTCCTTCCAGAAACTGTTGAATATTTTGTTGGATCCAGTCGGGTGTAACCGTTCAATTTGTCATTTGCGAGATAGAATACCCCGTCGTAAAGGTATACATGGGCCGGATTACCCTGTTTCTGGTCTAACCTGGAATCCCATACGGCTGGCTTTTTCTTCATGCTCCAATGACCATGGTCCCCGTGATCCGAGTATGACACACCCGTATGAAATAGAATCCAGCCACTCTGAAATGCACCTTCATCATCATCCCTGACACCAACCACAATCATTCCATTGCTTTCCCGCATTTGCACAAGAGTCTGCCTTTTGGGATCAAGCTTGCTAAATCCCTGGATTTCATTAAACCCAGAAAAGGCTAGTTTGCCTGAAGATTCCTTGGTGATATCAGCCCAGCGAACGGATCTTTGTTCGTGATCCTGAACAAAAATCCTGGTTAAAATTCTCGTTTCCGGATTTGCGGCAAAAACATCGGCGATTCCCACAACAAATACACCCACCAAAACAGCCACCACGGAAAGCAAAATCGCCCAGGATATAAAAGACTTGATATGCATAACTGTGTTCATTGGTGCACTCCCTGTTATTTGGAAACATTGATGCAAAAAAGAGAGTCACCAGCCCTGAGGAAAAATTTTCCATCACTGGCCGCAACCCCATAAACCACATCACCAACGGCAGAATACCTTGCAGCTTCAAGTTCCTGCGGAGACATTCCACCTCTTCCGCCCGGCCCTT
>Ga0255183_1000569_pt1 | contig 13680 bp, 18 predicted proteins | sample Atl_UVDOM_RepB_8_FD_183638 | JGI IMG/M metagenome (GOLD analysis project Ga0255183, IMG submission 183638) | Freshwater microbial communities from Altamaha River, Georgia, United States - Atl_UVDOM_RepB_8d | ecosystem: Environmental > Aquatic > Freshwater > River | place: USA: Georgia...
CCTAGGCAAACCCGTATTTCAGCTTAAGAAGCGACTCGAAGCCGATCTCAACGTGCAGGTGGTGCCTTTTTATGATCCACACCCCGATTACGGTCGGGAACGCTATATGTACAACGGGAAGCTCAACGTTGCACAGATGATCAATGCTATCTGCGATTTCCCACCGCGCAATGCTCTCATTGTTGAGACGCTTAAGGATATTTTTGAGAGCGAGCCGGATCGCAAGGTACTGATTCTCAGCGACCGACGGAGGCACTTGCAGATCCTGGAACAGATGATTCGAGATGCCAATCTGGGAACGGTTGGTTATTATGTAGGAGGCATGAAAGAAGCGGATCTGAAAGCCAGCGAAGGCCAGAAGATTCTGCTCGGAACCTTTGCTCTGGCGAGTGAAGGCATGGACGTGCCGACACTGAATACGCTCGTCTTGGCGTCTCCTGTCACATCGATTGAGCAACCGATCGGGCGCATTCAGCGACAGAAAGCGCATGAACGTCTCTATACGCCTCTCGTGGTTGATGTTTGGGATCAGTTCAGCATTTTCAGAAACCAAGGCTGGCGTCGCTTGGCGTTTTACAAAAAGAACCAATATAAGATCCTTGGTGCCGGAGCCGATGCAAGCGCCGCCGATGACGCAGGTGCCGACGAAGATACGGTCGCGGATGCCGTACCGAAAAAGAAGAAGTATACGTTTGACGATGACGATGAATGAAGAAAATATTGATACATGTTAGAGCATCTCAAATGCATTACTTCCTACGCGTCTTGGCGCTTACAGTTCTTGTTCTGATGACGATCGTGGATCTACCGCGCATTCAATGGTTGCGCAACGAAGAGATCCAGATGGTGCTTGGCACCATCATCATCTTTGTGCTGGTCATGTATGACGTGCTGACGGGCGCTCTCCTCGCGGCGTCGCTGTTTATTGCCTACTTCCGCCTCAACAAGGCTAACTTCAACGTGTTCGACTGGGCATCCTCCAAGAACTTCGGCGACATTCTGGAACTGAGCAGTGCCTATGTCAGCGAGGAGCACCTGAAGGCGGCGCAATCCAACTTGGTAAGCGAGGAGGATTACGAAAAAGAAATGATTGGCATTGAAGGCTCAGTGTATGGCGCCCAAGGCATTGACAAGACCATGCCGGGCTATGCGAACGGCTCCACCCTGGGCGTCATGCGGGCGGCGGCAGATTACTGATGCTTTTTATTGCTGGTTTCCAATGTAGTCGTTTACGCTGCTCGGGATGTAGGCATTTGCACCAATGCCGTTGGTGCTGCTGCTCGCGCTGCTCGAGCGGTTGCTTGGGCTCGCTTTAATACCAAACATGATGGTCAGGATGAGCGTCAATAGGCACATGAAGACCGTGCCACCCATGAGGATCATGAATGTGTTTTTTGACTTGAACTGGTCGCGTGCCAGTACAACGACAATGATGACCTTGATGGTGTACAGGAACACCAGTGCGCTGAGAATGCAGATGAAAAGTGCGACATTCTTGTGGTACGACCAGTAGAAGATGGCAGCAATGATCATCGCCCCAATCATCAGACCGACGCTCATGAAGACGTTGCTCACGATGCTCTTGCTGTCTTCTTCCGTCACGAATCCCTCTTGTACAAAAATGGGCAAGAGTTTGCTTGCCGTCTCGGCGTCGCCAGGACTGCCAGCAACCATGTCTGTGAGCGGTTTGGGCATACTGAAAAGCGTGTCCATGATATTTACTATTCTCTTAGGAAGACTTTATTTTTGCTCATAGAATGTCAAAAGGACATAGAAAGCCGCAGCCAGCAGCAACGCACGTACGAACATATCGTAGGTTTCTAGCACACTAAGACGCGGGATCTTTTCATACAGCATTTGGGTGAGATTGGGGTGGAACGCGATCGCGCCTAGGACGGCGACGACGCCGGCGAGCTTTAGGTGTTCCATGTTGAGCTCCAACAGCGAGCGGCTGCCGGTGTTTGAGTGCGAATGTGAGAGTTGCGGAGCAACGGCGGCTATGGCACTTGCCGGTCGGCGTTGAACGGGTGCCGCCGCCTGTTGCTGCGCGGCATCCTCAAAGTCTTTTTCCATGTCCTGAAGGACGGCTGTAACGACTTCATCTGCATCATGAGGCGAATCGCGCACGGCAGACGCCGCCGCACCCGCAGCACTTTCAGGAAGCGTATGGACAGGCGTAGCCATGTTCATTGTCTACAAGTTATGAAAGGCAATAAAAACAATCATTTTGGCGCACTTGGCGTGCCAAACGCACTTACGGCGCCGGCCCGATCGCCTCGGGCATGCAAGCCGCGTCTTTGGCGGCATACTTGAAACACTCGCCATCGATTTTGTAAACCGCCTCCCTCACTTCAGCGAGTGGCGGTGCGTAAATAAGGACGCATGACTTCTTATCCTTGCATACGCGCTGGAACATAAGGCTCAAACCCAAACCAATGATGACGGCGGTGAGGATCTGACCCTTGTCCGTGTACAGCAAGCCATTTGCCAATCGTCGAAGCTGCAGCATCGCTGCCTTACGCGGAGACAATATTTTGTTCGGTGACGTCCGGTGTGCATGTAACGGATTTCACTGCATAAACATAGCACTTGCCGGTCGAGTCCTTATACACGATTTTGCCAGCATTGATCGGAGTGGGATATTTAAGGATCACTGGTATGGATGGGCGTGCGAGGTAGACATACAGGATGCCTGCGCTAAAGGATACCAAGAACCATACCCAGCGGAACTGAAATGCCTGCTGCATTACTCTTGACTTACGTCAACATTTTTCCGCGCGCGAGGCAATCGGACATATTTCGTGAAGATGGCCGAGGGTTCACCGGCATCCATGTAGGCTTCGGTCATTTTTACTGCTTCCTCCGCATACGTTCGCAGCGCCGCCCGACCGGTTCGCGCAGCCCTTTCTTTGAGATTCAAGAACGCTTCCAAGTGCACCATCTTGCTTTGCTCCAACTTCATCTGCACTTTGTTGCGAGTTTGTTCGTGTGCGCGCTGGTAGTGCATCAGCAGGTCGCTGTCGTGCTGTGTATAGACAGCATCCTTCAGTTGGATTTTTTCAAAGGCATTCTGAAGCGAGCGCGCATCGGCTGGGTCGTCCAGCACATGATCCATGAAGCACTGCGCAAATGCGTTGAGCGCCTCTTGTTTTTCTATGCCGGCGTCCATGTTGCCCCTACTATATCGGTTCAGGTTAATTTCGCATCGTCGGCCACGTAGTGACATCCTCGAATAGGCTCTTGAACTGTTTGCTGACCTTGTTGGCTTCGATTTCGGACAGCTGTTCTTCGTATTGTGACATCGGCAGATACTTGATTTCAACCGTCTTTGGTGGACACGTTGCAGCCGCTTTCTTGCTGTAGTACCCCTGCACAACAAGAATGCTACCGACGAAAAGGAAGAACACCGCGATCGCTTTCATACCGCTTCTCTATTCATATCATAACATATTTGGGGAAATGGTTTGAACAAAAAAATAAATCACGCTCGCGGGCTTTTGTTTATTGTGATTCGCCAGTTGCGCTAGTTGCGCTAGTTTCGGCGTCAGCGCTGGTGCCCGCGCCCGCGCTCTCTTGCGCGCGCTTTGCCATCCACGGATCTTCGTCCTCCGTCATGGCCTTACGCATCTTTTCTTGTTTTCGCTGCTCATACACCTCATCGCGAATGGTCATGTTGTCCTTGTACTTCTTCATGAGCGTATTGAGCGCTGTGTCCGCGTATTCCTGGTTGTCAAGCATTTCCGGACTCGGCGACCACGGGCACCAGCAACCCACCTGACCAATAAAGATGTCAAACTTGTCGCCTTGGCGCTTGAGCACTTCGGCGCGCACCTGCGCCTCCTTGAGTGTATCAAATACACCGCGCACCTTGATGCCGCGGACGCACGTCTGGAAGTCATTCTCAGCGGAGAATTCGCGGTCAATATCGGCGGCATGCAGGCCGCGATAGAACTTGTACTGTTCTTGGAGTTCGGCCTCGTCAAAGACGTACTTGTGGACTTCCATGACCTGCTCAATATTTCCGGCGGCTTCTGGGAAGCGTTGCTTCATTCCTTCGAATAGCGCCTTGACGTCCTTAGAAAATTGGCCTAGGAAGCGGTTCATCGCATACACATCCTTGTCCTTCAGAAGCTGCTCAGGCGAGATGAAAGAGAGACAGACGTAGTTTTGGCCACGAATCGGTTTGTCTTCGTCGAGATAATCTACCTCCTTCGTCGGAACGAGCGGGGTCGACATGTTATGAGTAGTTTATGTATCCAGCGTCTTAAATCACTTATCTTTTTTCTCGTCATAAATTAACAAAAGCAAATGAACTACACCTTTGACTTTCAAGAGATTGCCATGCGCCTGGCCAAGTACGTGATGGAAGGTGCCGCCGTCGGCATCGTGGCCGCGATCCTGCCGTCCAACCCCCTGAAGTGGCAGGAGGCGGTTGTCATTGCCCTGGTGGCGGCCTGCATGTTTGCCATTCTGGACGTCCTCGCGCCCAGCATCGGTGGATCGGTGCGCCAAGGTGCCGGTCTAGGCCTCGGCTTCAACCTGGTCGGCTTCCCCGTCGCCTAGGCCACAACCTAAATGGACTGAATAAACTGCCAATGAAGTTCTTCGCAGATATTCTTCCAGATCTGGTCTTGCAAATGTAATTTTTCTCGGCTTTTCAGCAAAGGGAAATGCTTTAAATACTCGTCACGCTCCAGCAGCTGAAAGAACTTGTACAACACGTAACTATACGACAGGAAGTTCTTGCGGTCTTTCGGACAGTGTTTCAGGAACGGCGCTTGGATTTCTTTGAACATCGAGCGCAGTTTGTCCTCCAGGTCGGGTGTAAAATTTGGCGGCGGCATCCCATTGATGCGGCTGATGATGTAGGGGCCATGCTCATAAAACTTGTTGAGTTTGAGCTTTTTCAGAATCTCGCGCATTTTGCTGTACGTGATTTTGGATGTATCGTAAATCTTTTCCTTCTGGATCTCGCTCACGATTCTCTCGAATATTTCTTGCGGAATATCGGTACTTTCTTTCCCTTGGATTTGCGACAACCACTCCTGGAAATGATTGATTCGCTTGTATGAAAAGTGTGAGGCCTCTTTCATCGGCTGGCGCTGGGTCGGTTTGTTCTGCTCCACCAACATGAGCTCTTGATACCCACATGCAGCACATACCATGATGCCGTCTTGAAGCATGCACAAGAGTGGCGTATCGCATTTCGGACAGTTACTTGCCGCTGCGTCGTCCCCAGCAAATTGAATGAACGTAGGATCCGTTAGCGCCATGTATTTCTCGACCAGTGCGCGCTTATCGCCCGCACACGTGCTCGCGCCTCCTGATAAACCGCCGCATTCGGCTGTGGCGCCGCCTGTCGCACAGGAGGGTTGGGACTCGGGCGCAGCTCCCGGCGCTTCATTCGCTGGCGTGGCGATCAGGTTGAATGCTTCCAAAATACTCTTGTTCTGGGGCGGCAGGTGCTTCTTCCGCCCGCGCACCATCGGCTTCTCAATGTTGATGGGTGCCACCGATGCGTGTTCGCTCGTGCCTTGCAGTTGGAGAAGGTCATAATACGAGAACAGAATGGCGGCAGTATTTTCAAAATAAGTGATTTCGTCCTCACCCGATTCGAGGCGGTTGATTTCGCGCTCTAAATAACGGATGCGATCCTTGCATAACAGATTACTCGACCACACCGTCTCGTATTCCACATCATCCCACGCAACCTGTCGATCGACCAAATCCTGAATCCTTACCTGAAGGTTTTCAAGTGTGTTGGCAAACACGGCATATTCCGCACGCAGAGTAGATATTCGTGCGCGCTTCTCAGCAATTTCATCAAGCGTACGCTGATGCCGTGCGTCCAATGTGAGTTCCTTGTGGCTTTCGGTCAACGGCAATCTTTTCTTGGAGCTTTTCTCTTTAAACATAACGTCTAAATGTCGGTGAAATGCATCTGCTTAAGTGGGTGCGTCCAAAATCTTGCGCGCAAAAATATTTTCTCTGTATAAGTTATCAAACAATCAGATGGGCGGAGGACTACTACAACTCGTTGCTTACGGAGCTTAAGGGTTCGGTCAAGGGGGTACTACGCCCCCTTACACGTCATGGGCTTCAACAGTGGGCAGCCATCATGGTTCCTGAAATTACCATGATGGGGAAACCTGTGTAAATTTCAGGGGATAGATTTCCCGCCATCTATCCGATATAACCTGCTAGTGGTTTTGGTTGCTTGGCAGCCGGACCGCAAGATCATCAAATTGCCGGAACCCCCTAAAGTCATCCGTACTAACCCAAGGTAGCAATACACTTGGCGGCTCAGAGTAATGAACTGAGAGAGAGTAAAAACCGGATGAATGATTGGATGAAAATCCATGAAATGGGCAATCGGCAGCCAAGAACCTATGTTTGCATTTCATCTGACAGCGCATAGGTTTGCAGTTCATCGACTAGACGGTGATCGGGCTTCAAGGATGAATGGATCAGCATTCGGAGAAGTCTTAAGATATAGTCAAGCAATATGGGAAACCATATTGATTTTTCCTGCAGGACGTGTACCTGACCGGAAACCCTCAAATCACCTTCTTCAAGGTGGTTTACAGACGCCATTAACTGGTAGTGGAGAAAAGTTACACGCCACAAGAATCTGGGCACTTCTTGTGGAAAACCCGTTTTGACTCCCAGCGCTGCAAAAGCAATGTCAGTAGCTAGTAGTTTCGCCTCGCGCATCATTGCGGCGCGCCGCGGACTGCAAGACACCTGGATGCGGGAAACCCCTTAGAGCTTTCTTCCCCAAGGGTCATGCCGAAAGGATGACCTGGCCAAGAGTAAACACTTGGGTACGGGAACAGTAAGAAAGATTGGGCAATCCGCAGGTCAGTACCTACGAACGCAACGTCGATGTTTATGGTACGGCTTCAGAGATCGCAAAGGTGTCGGGATACGATGAAGAGCAAGACACTCGGAGTATTCTTAAGGTACGATCCATCCCTTTTGGGAAACCAAGAGGTAGAAGAGACCAACTTCTCTCAAGAAGCCATTGAGCAAACGTTCAACGGCACTGCCGATTTCGGCAAGCGTGTGACGTGCCAGATCTCCCGCAACGGTGATCTGATCCACCGCATGTACCTACAAACCACCCTGCCGGCGGTTTCCGGTGGCAAGCAATGGGTGCCTTATGTCGGTCTAGCGCTGATCAAGGAGGTGGAGATTGAGATCGGAGGCCAGAGAATCGATAAAGCGTACTCGGAGTGGCTTTACATCTGGAACGATCTGTCGCTGCCCCAAGGCAAGCGCGCCGGCTACGACACCATGGTTGGTGCCAGCCTGGCTGCCAACTCGGCAGCCACGACTCTATACGTTCCTCTAGAGTTCTGGTTCTGCCGCAACCCGGGTCTAGCGCTACCCCTGATTGCCCTCCAATACCACGAGGTCAAGATCAACATGGTCTTCCGCGACAAGGCCGAGCTGGTCACGGACAGCAGCGCCACCGGCGTTAACTCGCTGGATCGCACTTCGCTGTGGGTTGATTACATTTATTTAGACACCGACGAAAGACGCAGATTCGCTCAGCTGAGCCACGAATACCTCATTGAACAAGTTCAATTCACTGGCGACGAGAGCGTTACGGGCACCAACAACAAGGTGAAGCTAAACTTCAACCACCCAGTGAAGGAGCTGATCTGGGTTGCCCACCTGGACGCCATGGTTGGCGCAGGCAGCCTTGGCTCGAACCAATACTTCAACTTCACCAACAACCCGACGGAGGCCAGCGGTGCCAACATCGTCACCAGCGCCAAGCTGCAACTGAACGGCCACGACAGATTCGCGGAGCGCCACGGCTCGTACTTCAACCTGGTGCAACCTTTCCAACACCACGAGAACGTGCCGAGCAGCAAGGGGGTTTGCGCGTATTCCTTCGCGCTGTCCCCGGAGTCGCACCAACCCAGTGGGTCGTTGAACATGAGCCGCATCGATTCCGCCGTTCTAAACGTCACGACGTCGGTTGCCAGCGCGGCCAAGCTCAAGGTGTTCGCTCTGTCGTACAATGTCCTTCGCGTAATGTCAGGAATGGGCGGCCTTAGCTACGCAAATTAGTCACAACGCGTAATCAGGGCCTAAAAGCAGTTGTCCACAGAGATGCGAGCTCTTTCTGTGGAAAAAACATTGTGCTCTCGCCCCAGAAGCCAACTGCTAGTATTTGGGGAATTTTGGAAAAATATTTTTTCCATAACATACAACTCCTCAAATGCAACACACCTTGTTGTTCGGGAAACCCCTTAGAGCCTTTCCTACCAAAGCTGGCGTCGAAAGAACCAGCTGGCCAAGATGAAACTTGGGTATGGTAAAAATGGGAAGGATTGGGCAATCCGCATGCTCACTACCTAAAAGCGCTATTGTCGAGCTCATGGTAGGGCGTCAGAGACTGAACGGGTGTGGGTCGATAATGATGGTCTAGACAACCGGAGTCGGCCTAAGATACAGTCCACTCCTCTAGGGAAACTTAGAGGTACCAAGGTGCTTACTCGAACTAAGCGCTTGGCTACACATAGACCATTTTCAGACATCTTATCCTTTTGTTCTTTCCTTCGTAGCGTTCACAGACCGTCAATGAAGCGAAAAGAGAAGTGTGGTGCACAAGACTTTTTGCTGTGGCACAAGACTTTTTTGCTGTGGCACAAGACTTTTTGGCCGAGGTCTGCGCTTCAACGGCAAAAAGCTTTAACCACGCGCCAAAAAAGCGAAACGTGTGCTATCTCGTTTTCCTAGCTTTCACAGACGGTAAATGAAGCGCAAGAAAAAGTGTGTGGCACAACCCACCCATTCCGCACAGGATTTAAGGAATACTTGACATACTCTTCCAGGGAAAATGCATACATCATTTGATACCTGGTATGACGTTTATGTACATCGCATTCCCAAGTCGGACGAACACCGCCAGGTTGAATTCAGAAAGGCTGACAATTATGAAATCTGTTTTCTTGATACATCTCAGGGGTGCATCATCCGTAATCGCGCAACGCAGCGCATCGTGACGCCATACTGTGCAAAATCAGGCACGAGAGATCCGTCGTACACTCTCTGTTTGGATAAGAAACCCATCAAGTACCTGATGACGCACATAATGCTAGCGTCTTCAAATCCGGAGCATCCACCTGACATCTCTACATCTACCGTTGACCATATTGATGATGACTATACAAACAACAATATCCGTAATTTGAGGTGGCTTTCTGCTTCAGAGAATTCACGAAAGCTTTCACATTGTCGCCCACGGAAAGAACCAATATGTATTGATGTGCCGAATGATGAAGAGTGGGCACCATTTACTTTGGATGGCGGGAAGACCATTTATAATGTCTCGAAATATGGCCGTTTGAAATCGCCGAGTGGCTCCATTACCATTGGGAACCTTCTGCGTGGTCACAAAGTTCGACAATATAACATACGATATATCGAAAAAGGCGTGCCACTTAACAAAAAGTTCTACGTGCATATGCTCGTATGGCTGGCATTCGGTAATGCCCGTCCGGAGAAGGGACAGGATATCATGCACGACGACACTGCGCCCCTTATCGCTGATGGAAGCTATCGCAATTGGCTATGTGATCTCTCGCTAGGGAGCCGCTCGGAGAACATGAAATCCTTTCATCAACACAAAGGAAATGCGGCACCAAAAATGCAAACGTCAAGCCCATCGGCTGTGCAGACGACCACATTCGTGGCACAGCAACGTCCTCGATATTCTGAACGAAGCAGCGATTTGGAAATGCCAACAGGATTCTGGGTGCAGGCGCCTTACAAAAACAAGGGCGCAGTTGTCGTTGTTGAGATCAAACGTGCTAAGAAAAATAATGCGAGCATTTATTGGAAGTCTCCATCCAGCACGTCCCTAAGCATTCGTTTTAAAATCGAGGTCGCAAAGAAGTTCGTGCGATGGGTATTGCAAAACCACCCCGACCTTGCGCCGTATTGTGATCGAGATGCGTACAATGAAGATCTCTATCATCTGACCGATAATGAACGCGAGGAACTGGAGCAATTCACATTCAAACCGCATCATGATCCGTTTGTGCCACGCCAAGATAGCCAACGTAAATCATCTATGAAGTGCTCGCTTCCACGTGATTGTGGTGTTACAGAAGATATCATACCGAAGTACGTGTATTACAGACCAGCTACGGACACGCGTGGAGACGGCTTTGTAATTGACGGGCACCCAAGTCTTCTTGCTCGAACGGGAAAGCGAACATGGAATACGACGCAATCTCGAGGCGTGACTACGAAGACGAAATTCGATCTGGTTGTTAAACAGTTGCAATCCTTCGACAACCCTATCCCAACTTCCGCATCCAACGTGACAAACATTCCTGACTCATCCCCAAGCGAAAATATCGCAGAATGAGTCTGCAGACGAGCAAGTCTTCCATGTTGCTGACACCACTTCTTTTCTTAAACTTCAACACGATTCCCATCTGTGCTGATCAAAGAAATAACCAATGTAACGCCGCCGGCGAGGCTCGAACTCGCGACTTCAGGCTTAGAAGGCCTGCACTCTATCCAACTGAGTTACGGCGGCAGATGCTCGATGCGGGACTCGAACCCGCGGCCTAAGGCTCATAAGACCTTCGCTCTAACCAACTGAGCTAACCGAGCACATGCGAGGGATTCGTGTGTCCCTATTATCCAATACAAAACGAAGCTTTATATGATTTTCTTTACTTTAGGATCGCGGCGCCATTCGCATCTGCGCGTATCCAACAACCATGCATGCTTGCCGGATGTGACCAATATGGAGCACCCGTCACTTTGGAGTGTGCAAGAATTTCCGTTGCTCTTATGAAAATCCATCCAGGGTGGGGCTTCACCTACCATATCACACATGAGCTCCATCTGCATCGTTGTTATATTCAGACGACATACCTGTATGGACGTCTTGCGGCGCTTCTGATACCCAAGACTTCCTAGGATCCATATATGATCTGCTATGAGAATTACACGATGGAAATCCGTAGGCGGGAAAACGCTTTGCGGATATCCATACACGCGGATTGTGTTGTTTTCGAGCACAATCACATCGTTGTAGATGCAAAAATTGGGGTCGTAGTAATCTTCGTGCTCACCACCGATGAAAATTTTCTTATTTCCTACGACCGTACAAGACATTCCCATTCGGTAAACGTTCCAATACGGCATTTTCCACTCATTCCACGATTCCCATACATGATCATCTTTGAAAACCGCATCAGTAATGTCTGTTGGGTTTTCCGTGTATTTCGCTTTCGCAGGCACGCGTCGGTCTCCCATCAGTCTCACAACGCGATCTAAACTGCCATCCATTTTGTATTCGTTTCTATACGCTATAGATTCGTACTTGTCTTTAGCTGCAGAAACCAAATATACTTCTGCAGAGTTGCAATAAAACAAAAAGCATATAAAGAAATGGCCTCCGTTATCTACGGAGCAGCACCCCCGGCTCCTTTCCCTTAGTCCCCCTTCCCAATCCCACCCCACACCGCGGTAATCGTCCAGTGGTAGGATATAAGCCTTCCAAGCTTAGGCCCCGGGTTCGATTCCCGGTTACCGCAGTTCTTTTTCAGATAGTCTTCAACCCGAAGACTTCCCTGCTCCCGATCCTGTGCAGACGATATAATACACCCATGTCGCCTGTGCAAATACATGCAAGCCCAAATGCCAATATCGGCTGTTTACATGTTTATTAAATTTGCTCTTTACCAGATAAATCAATCCCGCGCCCGTTAAATTTCCCAAGGCAATCGCATCACAGAGACGGCCATGCGCTCTGAACCGCACAAAGCTCTCCTTCCAGTAAGCTGCACCATATCCGTGTGCAACACATGCATCAATGGCGTGCGCGACAGGGTGAGTGGTGCTATGATACGCGATGCTTGAAACTGCTAGCGCGCCGGCGCGAAGTGCGTGTATTCGCTGCTTGCGCACAAAGGCGACCATCGCTGGAATAAAAAACCCGCAGCTGGAAACAACCAATCCCATAAAGACCATTTTTCGTCATGCCCTACCCTTACCGAACTACAAAAATCCGCCTTTTACAACGACCTCTTCGTATGGGGGATCGCGGCGATCGAGATTCACAACGCGCGCACTGTTCGGAGGTGGCGTCATTTCGATAAATACGGCATCTTTGGGTGATTCAATGGTATTTTCGAAAGACTCTGTGCGGCGCATGGATACGGGCGCCGGTGGTGCAATCAGCTGCCCAGTGGGCGTGACCTGCATGGCACCTTCCATGTTTCCATAGGGTTTAATAAAGCGCACGCGCGCCAGAATGTGTGGTGACAGATCCCAGTATTTCTCGTACATGGCGTAACATTCACGCACGAAAACAATGCCCTGCGAGTTCCGGTCTTCGATTGGCAGCGCGAGCTCAATATCAATCTGTTCCTTGAGCTTTTGGAAATTGATGGACGCCTGGAGGGTTCCACTGATGATCTCTCCAATCTTCATATAGCTCTCAATGCTGTTCAGGATCGCGATGAAGATGGAACTGGCACCAACGGCAATACTCACGAAGTTTTGGTAATTATCAGGAAAGTTTGTGGTGCCAAACGAAGCGAGGCCGGTGATGGACGATATCACAATCGACGGTATGCGGAACTTGAACTGTCGCTTTAAATACACGTCGTGGTAAACCTTGAACTTTTGCGACAGTTCTTGGCACACCTGCGACAGTGAACGCAGGTAGTCCTCTTCCTGTGCGTTCCACATGTGCGCCATGATGTGACTTCTTTCTACTTGTCGTCAAGATTACTTTTCCATCATGACATGTTTAATATACCTCTTTTTGCGAAGGGTGTAGATGCCGTCAAATGGTCCATAGCAGGTAAGCGTAAAGTCTTTCTTGACATGTGTGCCTGCAGTAATCGAGTCCATAATTCGTTTTGAAATCACGTTTGCAACACACATCATGGAACGCGTATCAAAATGGTTGTCGAGACCGTCCAGCAGAATGCTCAAGTACATGCGCATAACCGTATGGATCGACGCAATGCGGAAACCGTTGACGTCGTTATAGCCCAGACATGTCTGAGCCTCCACAAAACATGCCCATGGCTTGAGGCTCTGGGGTTCAAGTAATAATACGTACGATCCTACGTGAGGACTCGTCATAAGGCTACTGACCATCGTTAAATCGCCCGCTGCTTCTTTAAAGACGGCCGCCACATCCATCGGATTTTGCTCAACAACAACGTGAATCATGCCGTGCAGATGTTTGGATTGCAGTTCCTTCGGCGATGATGTGCGATCAATGTCCATGCCAAAAAGCACAAATCCATTAATGCGAACGAATTCCATCAGATAACGCACAAGCGTCGGATCGAGTTTTCCATTGGCACCCACCGCATGGTTTTTGCTTCTGCATGACCGCGAAGGCTTGGGAGGAAACGCCGTGTAAAAGGCGACTAAACGCCTGACGTTCTTTTCCCACAAGCGCGCGTCGTTCGGTTGAGACAACACGGTGTGCAATGCGAGCCGCAAGAACTCCCTGCTAACGGTTCGTATAGATTTGTGCACCTTGATGCTGCCCTTGGCTAGGCGCGCGAAGGCTTCGTGGCTGACCTGTGTAAAGTCGGCGATTTGTACCCCATCGGCGATGACTTTCCATGTGTCGTCGTGCAAGCCGGGAGTGACGCTGCTGACGAATTTGGCGTCCGT